>JAABUY010000039.1_pt1 | contig 288339 bp, 116 predicted proteins | sample 5560271 | NCBI WGS metagenome assembly JAABUY01 (sample SAMN10711886, study PRJNA513374) | rock metagenome | isolation source: Antarctica rocks | place: Antarctica: Victoria Land, University Valley | reverse complement strand
GTCTTAGTAGCCCCTAATACCCTTTAATAAGTTAATAATTACTATTATTATATATATTACCTAAAATCCTTTAACTTCTTATTAAAGTACTTAGCTTTTACTATTATAAGTAACCTTAGATAAATAAATAAACTTAATTAATTTATAATTATAGGGTCTAGAGACTAGTTATAAGGGCTATTATAATATTATTATTAATATAAGCGCTACTAAGTAATTATACTTAGCCCTTTAAGTAAATACCTACTTCTAACCTTATTATTATAATAAATATTAATTTTATAAGTAGAAATCTTATTAATACTCCCTTTATTAAGCCTTCTTAAGTAGACTACTACTACCTTATACTTAAGAAAAGAAAGATACTTCCTCCTTTTAAATAATTATAATAGATACTATTTTTATAATAATCTCCGCTTTATTATATTATACCTTTTAATATTATTTAGCTATTAGGCCCCCTAGAAAAATCTTTATAAAAGGAGGTTAGGCCCTAGCTATCTTAATTCTTCTAGATCTAATTAAGTAATTATTAACTACTTAATTAAGCCTAGAGCTAGCTTTTCCTATTATTATAAATATTAGCCTAGCTATTTTTATTAAGTTAACCCCTTAAAGTTTATATATTTAGGAATATAAGGATAGCTTATTATAATAAATAACTTATTAATCCTCCTCTTATTTTTAAGTTAAACTAATTTAAGTTAATATTCCTTAAATCCTATTTTTATTTTAATATCTTAGTAGCTATCTATTAATATTTTAAGTCTAAGTTCTTACCTTACTTATTAAAAGCTATTATAAAGGAAGTTTAAAAGCCTATTACTAAGAAAGATAATAGTAATTATAAATTATTATAATTACCCTTAAGTTATAATAATTCTAAGTTAAAAGCTAGTAAATTATTATTAAATACTCCTAATAAAACTATTCTCTTTAATTTATAAGTTAAAGGTAATAGATTTATACCTCCTCCCTTAATATCTTTATTCTTAATATCTTTATTAATAGAATCTTTTTAATACTTTATAAAAATATATATTAAGCTTAATTAACTAATTACTATTTAAAGTTAAATCCTTAGAGGTAGACTCCTAGTAAAATAGTTAATAGTTAAAGTAATAGTAGGAGCTTTCCCCTTACTTTAATTATAATCTTTAAGTCTAACTTAGATTATAACTATTAAGTTAAAGAAATTAATAATTAATTAATTTTAAATAACTTTAAGCCCTTTTTAGAGGTTATATAAATTAAGGTATATATTATAATTTATAATTATCTTAGGTTTAATATTTATAAACTTATTAAAGACCCTACTTATTTTAACTTATAAGTTTAAGCTATCTTTAATAAAATTAAGACTAACTTTAAGTTAATAAGCTTTAATATTTATATTAAATTAATTTATTACTTTTATATAATCTACTTTAATAGGTCTATTATTAAGGATATAAATAATTATACCTACTAGTTTTAAAAGGTTAATACTAAACTTAAGGAGTTAGATAAAGAGGTAGTTATATTAGAGGCTTATATAATCTAGCTCTACCTTATAAGATTAAGTAGTACTTTTAATACCTTTTAAACTATTTATACCTAGGGTTATACCTTCTTTAGCTTAGGAAAGGTCCCCTTTAATTAAGTTATACTTACCGCCTATAATAAGGAATAATATTAATAAGCTTTAAAGAGTTATATTATTATTATATTTAGAGCTTATAATACTTAAGGAAAAGGTAAGGTAGATAATAAGTTATAATAGAGTTATAACTATTATAAGGATATCTTATATAAGTCTTACTACGCTTATATTATAAATTAATACTAGGAGTAGTTCCCTTATATAAAGCCTTATAAATTTAAGAAAGCCTTAATAAATACTATAACTACTACTACCTAAGTTAATAGTAACTTAAAGAAGTAAAAGCTTAATAATACTCCTAGTAAATTTAACTTTATAGGCTATACTAATAAGTTTAATATCTATAAAATAGTAGGTAATAATATTATTATCTTAATAGCGGCTCCTAGGAAATTACTCTTAAACTTAAATAGTATAATCTTTATAAACTCTAGTTATAACTAGTATACCTTTTAAGATTATAGTATATTTATTAACTTATAATTAATTAAAACCTCTTATACTATTAAGGGTATTAGCGGCGTTTATTATACCTTATAAGGTAGTAGGACTATTAAGATTAATTATAATATTAATAATAAACTTAAGTTAATACTTATATCTAATACTATATAAGTACTTAACCTAGGCGTTAATAGTCTCTTATTTATAAGTTAGCTCTTTAATATTAATATAGATATAACTTATATTAAAGTAGGCTATAGTAGTTTTTAATACTAGCTAATTTATAAGAGTCTTTATACTAGACTTATAAAAGCCCTTAGCCCTTAATACTTATAATATTCCCTTAAACTAAGTTTAATAGCTATAATATACTTATATAAGGTACCTTAAATAATAAAGTATTAATAAATTACTAAGGTAGTTATATTAACTAGAATTAATTTTTTAAAGCCTATTTCTAGTAAACTTATATACGAATACTATATCTAAGGCTATTAAAAGGCGGTACCCTATAAAGATACTATTTAGCTAGGGGAGTATTTAATAGAATTTATTTATAATAATATTGTTAGCCCTTTTAACTTAATAGGTTTTAAAGGGAGCTAATACTTTATAATATTTAAGGATAATTTTACTTATATCTTAATTATTATTTACTTTAAGTATAAGAGTAATACTTTCTAGTTATTCTAGTAGTTTAAAGTAGCTTATAAGTATTTAGACTACTATATCTATTACCTTTATATTAATAATAGAGGTAAATATATAAGTTATACCTTTATTAACTACCTTAAAGACTAGGGTATCTACTATAAAGTTATAATACCTAGGAACCCTTAAATAAATAGGATAGTAGAGTATTTTAGATAGATATTATTATATAAGATATAATTAATACTCCTTAGCTCTAGGCTTAATAAATCTTTCTAGCCTAAGATTATACTTATAGCTAACTACCTTACTATCTAGTCTCTTAACTTTAAATTAGGGAAGACTCTTTATAAAGTATAATATAAATATCTATTAAAGCTTTTATACCTTTAAATAATAGGCTTAGTAGCCTACGCCTTATACTATATTTAAAAGAAGTTAGAAAATAAGAGTAATAAGTACTACCTCCTTAATTATAAAGGGGATTATATCTTTTAATTATAAAACCCTATAAGATAATAAATTATATAAGTAAATAATATCTATTTTTAAGAGAAATACCCTTATTATATTAATATTAATAAGTAGTAGTAATTAAACTTTAAGTTAAATAAGCGCCTATAAATATCCGCTCTAAGGGAGAATAATAAGAAGTAGGATATCTAGGATAATTTTAACCCTATTTAATAAGCTGTAGCTCCTACTTAGTAATAAGCCTATACTTATAAGGTAGAATATATTAGGAGGGAAGAACGGGCTATCTAATAGGTAATATATAATTATTCTAAGCTAGCTCTACTAAATTTATAAGACCTATTACCGGACCCTCTAGTTATAATAGCCCTTATACTCCTTATTAATATTAATAGAAGTAGACTATTTAAGTTAAAGACCTATTAATAAGTAATAGAGGATAGTTATAATATCTAATAAAGCCTTATAATAGATAATAAAGTTAAATCCCTATAAGAAAATAATACCTAGAAGGTTATTAATCTACTTATAAGTAAGTATACTTTAAGAAGTAAATAGGTCTATACCTTAAAGTATAGCTCTTAAGGATAAGTTATATATTATAAGGTATACTAGGTTATTTATAAGTTTAAATAGTATATAGGTATTAATTATAATAAGACTTTTACTTTAATAGTAAAACTTATAAGTTATAAGGCTATCTTTATTCTAGTAGCTATAAACTAGGACTTAAAGTAAATAGATATTAAGATAGCCTTCCTTTATAATAATATTAATAAGGAAATTTATATTAACTAACCTATAAGTTATAAGTAAAGAAAAGGGGTCTATTAGCCTTATAAGGCTCTTTATAAACTTAAGTAGTTGTTATAAGTATAGTATTATACCTTTACTAACTTTATAAAGGAATTAGGCCTTATACTACTATTTACTAACTTAAGTATCTTTATTAACCTTAAAGAAGGGACCTTAGTAGCTCTCTATATAGATAATATCTTAATTATAAGTCTAAATAAGTAAGCTATTTAATAGATTAAAGATACTTTAAATAATTAATTTAAGATAATAGATTTAGGTTTATATACCTACTACCTTAATATAATAATCACTTAAGACTACTAATAGTAAATACTATAACTAGGTTAAGTAGCTTATATTAAGAAGGTATTATAAGACTTTAATATATAGGAGTATAAATAAGTTACTACGCTAATAAAAACTAGTACTTACTTAGAAAAGGCTAATAAAAAGTATAAAATAAACCCTATATTTAAGAAGAACTATTAAAAGGCCGTAGGATCTCTTATATATATTATACTAGGAACTTAGCCTAATATTACTTATATAGTATTAACTATTAGCTACTATACTATTAACCCTAATAAGTTATATTAATTAGCTAGTAAGCATATTTTTTAGTATCTACGCGTTATAATTAATTTTAATATATATTCTAAGGCTCCTTATAAGACCTTATTAGGTATATTAACTCTAACTAGGTAGGTAATTATAATACTTATAAGTCGACCTTAAGCTATATCTTTAATATTAATAGCGTAGCCCTTAGCTAGTCTTCTAAATAATAGGTTATAATAGCCCTTTCCTTATATAAAGTAGAATATATTAGCTAGATATAGGCCTCTAAAGAAGCTATCTAGCTAAGAAACCTCCTTAACTAGCTCTATTCTAGGGAAGTACCTAAGATAGTAATTATTTATAGTAATAACTAAGGTATAATTACCCTTATAAAGAACCCTAAGTTTTATATTTACTCTAAGTATATTAAGCTCTAATATTATTAAATAAAGGAGTAAATTATTACTAGAACTATTAACTTTAAATATATTCTTATAAATTAATAGTTAGCTAATAGCCTTACTAAACCCCTTAGTAAGGTTATATTTATTATATTTTATAAAGGACTTAGCCTTAAGGAAGTCCTTTAATATAGTAGGAGTATTATTACTAGTAGGAGTAAGCTTAAGGATACCCTAAACCGTTACTAAGTTACGGGGACTAACTACCCTAAAGACCTAGCGACGGTAACCCTATAATAACGTAGAGCCTTATAACTACTTACCTAGCTATTATAAGTACTATTAAGCCTAGATAATAACGGCGATAACTAATAATATATTAATAATTAATAATATTTACCCTCTTATAGTATCTTCTTACTATAATAGAATAAGTTCTACTACCTTTTTAGGATTATAGGCTAGCCTAATACGGGAGTTATTTTTTATTATCCCACCTTATTAATTAGTCTATAAGTGCCCCAGTTACCCCTTTAGGATTAGTAGGAAAAGTAAGGAACTTTAAAGTCTATATTTCTTTATATTCTACCTACCTATATACCTATACTCTATAATATTTTCTACTTAACTAAAGTTATATAGCTAATTTCTAGATACTTAAGACTTTAATAATAATTAAAATTAGTCTACTACTTTAAAAGTTATATCTAAATAAGTAGTTTTACCTACTAAATTTAGGTGCGACTATAGCTGTAACGGCGAATATTAAAGTCCTAATATTACTCCGCCTCTATTCTAGTCACCTACTAACGTATATAATATTAGTCTATATAAATAAAAAGATATATCTTATTATAAGGGATATAATACTATTAGAATTATTTAAATTAATATATAGGTATATATAATATAGCTAATATTATCTTATTTATCTACTAAATACCTATCTTAGCTATGAGCCCTATAGGTAAATACTACGCGTAAATCCTAACTTCCTATTCTTCCTACTAACTACTCCTTATATCTTCTATCTTATATCTAAAATAGCTATAGTATATCTTAGCTAATACTTAATTTCGGTTATACTACTAAGGCTTTTATAGTATAGGGTCTATATTAGTAAAGAAAGCGTGCTAAATAAGAAAAGTACTATATAACTAAAATAGCTAAGAATTTATACTCTTAGTAGTAACCTCCCCCTTAGTAACCTACTACTCTATTACTAACTTATAATATATAGGGTTATATTATATTATACTACGGTATTCTACCTAAAATCTATAGAGAAGCCTAGTATACTATTAATAGTAAGTAGTCTTTTAGAATTAACCTCCGCCGACGGGGTTCCTATAGCCCCTAGGACCTATAGTAGCCTACTAATCGCCTTATATTTAATCTATAAAATTGTTAAGGTAATTAGAAGGGCTAGGGTAGTATATAGGCTATTTAAATATAGTATAAAAGATAAGAGGAGTAATATTATTATAAACGCGAAGATTTTCGTTATATATATAAAGAAGAGAAGGGAAAGATATAGGACTATAAGTTACTAGATATAGCTAATAACGTTTTAGAAGGATAGTTTAAAGGCGTTAATTCTACCCTATATAAATACTTTAATAACGCTTTTAACCTACGATATTTATTATAGCCTATATACCCTTAGATATATAATAGCGCTAAAGAGAGGGCTAAGGAAACTACTAGGTAATTAACTTATCCTCTATTATAAAATGCTATTCTTAATAATAATAGCCTAGTTATAAGAACGGAAGTCTATACTATAATATTATAGTATTATTAAGACCGGCGTTAATTATAATCTAAAGGGTATAATAAGAGAGCTCTAGTACCTTAAGGTAGGTAATACCCTAATATCTCTTCTAACCGCTCTAACTAATATTATAGTAGGTTAGCTAAGGCGTAGGATACGTACCTAATATATAAGAAACGTCCTAATTATTCTAAAACTACTATAAAACTTATTAATAAGGGGCCTATATTACTATACTAGGGGATTATATACGGCTTCTAGTATATTTTATAGAGGTATTCTACTCTAGGTCTTTATATTTAATAATAGTACTACTAATTCTCTTTTATAATAGCTCTAGTTATTTCTTATTAACTACTCTACCTCTAGGCGTAGTACTAAGACTATTATATTATATATCGTTATTATTATTATATAGTATAAAACTATTTATAAGATAGATACTATTATATTCCTAGGCTAAATACGTAAATTACTATTTTACTCTACTTCTATTCCTATTACTTACTAACGCATATAATATTAGTCTAAGTAGATAGAAATATATATTATATTACTAGGAATATAATACTATTAGTATTATTAAAATAGGTGTACGGGTATATATAATATAGCTGATATTATTATTTTCACCCGCTAAATATCTATATTATTACTCCGTAGTTACCGCTACTAACGCTAGGTAATAGGGGTGATTTTTCCCTAGGTAAAAATCTTGAATTTTTACAGGTATTTTCTAGTATCTAATAATATTTTAGTACGATTTTACCGTATATAGCTTTATCTTAAAATAATAATCTTAAATAACTATATTTTTATAAAAAGTAGAATTTATAATTTAATATAGTTATTTTTAGTATTTAGTAGTTTAATATAGTTATTTTTAGATTATTTTTAAAATATTCTTTAGTTTTAGGGGTATAAATAGTTTAAGTAGGAGTATTAAAAGATAGGGTCCTACTAAGACGCTATTATACTTAGTAATATATAATTAAGTAGTCTTTTAATATCTATACTTAGTTCTTACGTATCTAGACTTAGTAACCTAATTAACTATTCTACTATATATTTTAATATATAAGACTATTATCTGTAATTATTATAGTTTAATAAAACTATATATTCCTTAAGGCTTAGCTTAGAGGGCCTTATAATTAACTATATTATTATATTTTTATTAAAGTTATATTCTATTATAAAGGGAGCCCTTTTAATAGATTATAACCTTTTATACTCTTAGAGCCTAAGAGCTTAGATAGGGAGATAATTATAAGGACTAGGTAGGAATATAATACTACTATTAATATAGTATTTATAGTATATAGTAGTACTATACTACCCCTTTACCTATAGTATATAGAGGAGGGGATTCCCCCTAAAGGGAAGGGTAGTAATTAGTCTTACTATTAATAAGAATAGAGAGTTCTATATATAAGTATATACGCACCGTTTATAGTACTTAATAGCCATGTCATTATGTAGTTGACTTATACTACCCTAAATATTATATTAATTAAAAAGCTTAACTTATATCTTATTTAAGAATTAGAATACCTCTAGTAATTCCGTCTAAATATATATTATAAGCTAGGAAAATCTAATATTATATTGCGATTACTATGCATTTGCAGGCTATTTATATTAAAGCGATACCTAAATAGGCTTAGCGGCCTTTCTTAATAGAAAGGCGAACTTCTTATATATAGAGAATACATCTTTTACCTACTATTCATATTTAAATATAATAAATGGTAGTACCACCTTCTAGCTACTACTAGGTACTATTAATTGCTCTAGTACGTTAAGATTATATACTAGCTCTTTAGAGCACTACTAGCTATATTAGTACTAGCTCCCTAAGTACCAGTCCTCCCCCCCCTAAAGCCTTCCGTAGCGGTACCAGTCTATCAGCTATAATAGTAGGCCTATTAGTTAATTATAAGCTATTAGTAAGACGTTTACTAGATAAGTACCAGCTCTATAAGCACCACCAGCTATATTAGTACTAGGTCCCCTTATTCAGCCTTCCGTACTATACCATCCCTAGTCTATTTATCTCCCGACTAGGCTATTATAGAAGCCTTTAAGAGCATTAGACATATCCTTTATAATACTATTTAACTCTTTAGTGAACGGGAGCCTTCTTCTTTATTACCCCGCTATTATCTAATAGCGTTAGGATTAATAACTTAGAAGGAGAAGTAGGCCTTCCTATAAATTCTATTCAGCGATAGTAGGCCTATCAGATATTATAGATAAGACGTTAATAAGGTCCTTATTACCTTTAGAAATACTATACCCCTCAGTAGTTAGATAGTTAGGCACTATCTAAGAATTCTTCTTCACCGCTCCTTCCATTATCCGGAGAAAGCAGCCTAATTAACAGGCGAAAATCCCCACCACGGTTATTAATAATATTAGCAAAATCCCTTATCTACAATAATATAGACACTCTAGGCTTTTCAGACGTATAACGCACCGAAATATCTAATATACTAGCCCAAGCCATAAAGATCTTTAATTAGACTCAGGTAGCTCGTCGTGTCTTCCAGCCTAAAGACATTAGCTATTTTAGCCCTAATCTATAGGCGAATAATCATAATATCTACTATAACGTATTTAGCTTCACTAACCACTTACGTTCTAAGGCTACTAGCATTAATGCGGACGTTATAAGATAGAATATTAACGCTTACTTACTAGGCACTACTAAGGATTAGTATACTAATCTACCCGACTTAAGTAAATATAGTCTACGACACGCTCTAAATAGTATTATTAAATGGTATCTTTTACTTAAGGAATAATTCTATAACTTATTAAATATTAGATTAAGATCCTTATTACCTATAACTATATAGCCACAGCTATAGCTATTTAACCTAAATAAGTTTATTAGGATATTAAACGGCTAGTAAGACTACCCTATTCCCGTTATAAACACGCTATCCTTATATACCTATAATAAGGTCCTTAGTACGCCCTTACTAACTAAGACTACTTAGCCGCCTACTAGAGTCTTAATTTATAAAGATATACCCTAACTAACGTCGTTAATTCCCCCTATAATTGGTAGCGGAATACCCTATTTAAATCTATTAACTGCTCTAGATCCTAACGGGCTAATATCTATCTAGTCTACTAATAATGTCGTTTATAAGGCCCTATAGAAGCCTTCCGTCCACGTTATTATTAAGGCCCTATAAAAGCCTTCTGTAAAGGCCCTATTAATAAGGACCTTAATAGCGACTAATAATCCTACCGTTCTACTATTTTATATTGCTATAGGTAATAGGGATCCACGTCCTATAATTACTAGTAATTATACGCAATTAGATAAATGGCGTGAAAAACCTCCTACTAAGATGTAGTAATAGTTACCCTCTTATCTATTATTATCTACCGAATAAGGTCCTTTATACCCCTTATCTATAAGGTTACCTATGTACTAAACCCCATATATAGCTGCTATAGTGCATAGGCGTAATAGGAATGTCGGGTTACTGGAATATCTATATTTCTATTTAGTATTACTTACTGCAGGCCTTTTTAACGTCTATAGGACGTCTGATTAGTTAGGAAGCATAATAAATTCATAACTAATAGTAGTATATACCATCAGGGCGATGGCTTTTACTTTATTATTAGTATTTATTACGATTACTATGCATTTATAGGCTATTTACATTAAAGTGATACCTAAATAGGCTTAGCGGCCTTTCTTAATAGAAAGGCGAACTTCTTACACATAGAGAATACATCTTTTACCTACTATTTATATTCAAATGTAATATATTATCCTAGATACCTTATTAAAGCTAGCTAGTTATAAGAATTACCTATCTAATAAGTTAAGTTTAAACGCGCTATCTATATAGGCTTTCCTAGTTAGCCTAGTAGAAATATCGCCTAAGTTTTAATAATAGATTATTAGGAGCCTTATTAAGGTTACTTAATAGGTAAAGGTAGTATTTATAGTAAGAGATAATATAGCCTTAGGTAGTAATACTACTAAACTCTTATATTAAATAATTAATAATTTATTATATTTTAATAATAATTAGAGAGGCCTCCGGCTATATATACTTATAATAGCTTTAGAATTAGAGGTTTTCTAGCTTACTTATAATAAGATAGGGTATCTAGGATATACCTATATATATAAACGGCTAACTAAAGAGCTATATATTTATAACCTAGTAATAAAGCTATATAACTTTTATTAGGTATTACTTATACTACTAGCTTAATTAGACTCCTAGGTATAAATTATATAGATCTCTTTAACTTATTCTACTACTAGCCTAGCTATTTTATACTCTAATTATTAGTTTTATTCTTACTCTACTACCTTCCCTTAATAGATTTAAATATATAATATTAGTTACTAATAAATTCTTAAAGGTATATCCTTATTCCTAGTAAGAATATATAGTTAGAAAAGGACTAGGCTATTAAGCTACTAGACTATCTCTCCTTATTAAATTAGGGTATTCTAAGAGTAATTATCTTAGATAGGGATAGGAAGTTTATTAGGTAGGTATAAAAGTATATTTTCTTATTACTAAATATTAGCCTCTTATATTTAATAGTATAGTACCTATAATCTAATAATATATTAGAATATACTAATTAAATAGCTAAAATCGCGTTATCTTCTTACTATAATAGAAAATGCGGGAATTAGGACCCTAAGCTTATTACAGCTTATTAGTTAATCTATAAGTACCTTAGATTCCTTTCCTAGACTAGCGCGAATAATAGATATCTAATATTTCTTTACATTCTACTTATATCTATACCTGCGCTCCATAATATTTTCTAATTAAATAAAGTTATACAGCTTATTTTAACCTACTTAACACCTTAAAAATAATAAGAATTAGTATTATAATTTAAAAGATATATTAGAATAAGTAGATTTACCTATTAAATTCCATACGCTAACGGCTAGGCTAGAATATAGATTACAAATAATAAAAATCCTAATATTATTTATAAATTACCTATTCTACTACGTTACCTACTAACGTGTCTACTATCAGCTTAAATAGGGGGAAATATCCGTCTTATTACTAGGTATAGAACGCTATCAGAATTACCTATATCGCTGCATAGGTCTATAGGCTAATGCTATCGCAATTACAGGCTAAAAACCCTACTATTCACGTCACCTACTAACGTGTCTGATATCGGTCTAAATAGGGGTAGATATCTATCTTATTACTAGGTATATAACGCTGTTAAAATAATCTATATTAGTCTATTAGTATATTAGCTAATACTATCATATATATAAGCTACCTACCTACCTACTAATATATCTAATTTACTCCCTACTATTTACATCACCTACTAACGTGTCTAATATTAGTCTAAATAGGGGGAAATATCTGTCTTATTACTAGGTATATATATATAATATAGCTAATACTATCGTATTAATAGGCTACCTACTAACGTGTCTAATTATTAGAATAGGTATATATATATAATATAGCTAATGCTATTGCATTTACAGGCTAAAAACCCTACTATTTATATCACCTACTAACGTATCTAATATCGGCCTAAATAGGGGGAAATATCTGTCTTATTACCAGGTATAGAATACTATTAGAATAGGTACATGTATATAATATAGCTAATACTATCGTATATACAGGCCGGCTACCTATTAATATATCTAACATACTCCCTACTATTCACCTCACCTACCTATATATCTAATATCGGTCTAAATAGGGGGAAATATCCGTCTTATTACTAGGTATATAACGCTGTTAGAATAGGTATATGCATATGATATAGCTAATACTATTACATTTACAGGCTAAAAACCCTACTATTTATATCACCTACTAACGTATCTAATATCGGCCTAAATAGGGGGAAATATCTGTCTTATTACCAGGTATAGAATACTATTAGAATAGGTACATGTATATAATATAGCTAATACTATCGTATATACAGGCCGGCTACCTACTAATATATCTAATATACTCCCTACTATTCACCTCACCTACTAACGTGTCTAATATCAGTTTAAATAGGGGGAAATATCCGTCTCATTACTAGGTATAGAACGCTATTAGAATAATCTAAATTACTATTACATATATAAGCTAAAAACCCTACTATTCACGTCACCTACTAACGTGTCTAATATACTCCCCGCTATTTATATTACCTACTAAATGCTAGGTAGTAGGGGTGATTTTCCGACGTAAAAATCTTGAATTTTTATAGGTATTTTCTAGTAATACTATATTACTACACTAGATAATTAATAATAATAGCCTACTATTATAAATAAAATATCTACCTTATTAAATAATTCTACTAAATAGAACTCTATTAATCTCTCTCTAACCTAGGTCCTTTATAAATTTAAAACCTGTAAAGCCCTAGATCTATTATAGGTTAATAATAATAGACTACCTATTAAAGGCTTTAGTAATAAGACCCTTATTACTAATAAAGTTATAATAATACTAGTATATCTACCTATTAATATTAGGGAGTATTAGCTAACTTATATTAATATAAGCGACGTAATCGCTTTTACTACTATAAAAATAAAGGACTATTATAACTTCTATTATACTCCTAGGTTCTTTAAGGTAGGTAATATAGTTAGTCTACGCCTTTATAGGGGTTATTATATCCTAGCTATTAAGTCTAAAAAAATCGGATAGTAATTTACTAGGCTATTCCGCGTAAATAGATATATTAGCTAGCTAGCTTATAAACTTAACCTATCTAATATTATAAAGATCTATAATATTATCTTAGTAGCTTACTTTAAGCTAGTTATAATACCTACTAATAATCTATACTACTAATATAGGCTAGTAGTACCTACTATTATTAATAATTATATTACAGTCGCTTTAATAGCTTCCTTTACGGAAGGCTTCTACGGCCTAGCTATACTAGGCCTAGCGCTTTAGCTTATAAGTAGGATTCCTATACTTAGAGAATATATCCTTTTACTACTTCTTAACTACGTCTATACTACTCTATATAAGTATAGAGGTATTATAATAAGTAATAGATATAAAGGAAGGTTATAATTCTCTTATAACTCTAGTAAAATCCCTTATAATATTATAGATTATAAGCTAGGTAAATACCTCTTTTTCTAAGGAGTTAGAGATATATAATTATTCTTAGCTATTATTAAAGTTTATATAATATATTAAGTTATTATAAAGCTTAAAGTATAAACTAAGCTAATAACTATTATTATTTATAATAAGGTCTTTATTTACTATTATAAGTACTTATAATAGCTAGAACTATTAGCTATTATTATAATAAGCTTAAGAAATATATTACTTAAATTCTTAGGATATCTTTATTAAGATAATATAATTTATAGGAGAAGGATTATTACTAGCCTATCCTAGATAGGCCTTATAGAAGGCTTTAGTATATAAGGTATTAAAGGTACTTATAGTATTAATTAATAATAAATCTATTACCTTTAATTATAATAGGGCGTTTAGAATAATATTAGATTTCCTAGATTTATATTTAATTAGGATATTAAACTATAATAGGTAAGAAGAGGTATAAATAAGTTATAGATTTAATTAGTAATAAGATCTACTTATATATAGTATTAGCTATAAACCTATTACTTATTAATAGAGCTAAGAGGTCTCTCTAAATATAGTTAGAATAAAACTAGGATATTATATAATAGTAGAGTTTATAATATAAAGTTTTTATATATATTATAAGTGCTCCCTTAATATATATAATAATATCTACCTTAATTCCCGCTAATAATATTAACTTAATATATAAGAGACTCTAGGTTAAGAGATAGAAGGGATATTAAGTAGAAAAGATAGAATAAAAGGCTAGGGCTACCCTACCTAACTAAGAGAATTATAACTATATATAAGAGTAGTACTATAGGTATTTACTATTATTACTATTATTATTTACCTAGCGCGCCTTCCTTATAGAAGGCTTCTATACTCTATATACTTAGGTAGGTTTCCTGCTATATAGAGAATATATCTTCTTTTTATATTATAAATTAGTTATAATATATAGTAGTAATATTATAGATCTTATTCTAATATTACTAAGTATTATAACTATATTAATAAGAGCTACTAGCTCTAGTAGTACTAGCCTTATAGTACTAGTCCTTAATAGCCTTCTACTCCCTACCTTCTTATCCCCGCTATTAGATAAATAACTACTACGGCTACTAGTCTATTAGCTATTAAAGTAAATCTATTAGCTATTAAAGTAAAATAAGGTATTAGAGATTAAGGCCCTTATTACCTTAAGAAATATTATATCTAGGTATATTTACTTAGTCCCTTACTATTACCTTTACTACTTCTTCTCTAAGGTAAAAGGTAACGTCTACTACTTACTATTATTTCTACCTTAATAGTAGTATATAACTAATAAGCTAGCTCCTAGTCTAGTACTCTTTAATTAAGTAATCTATTAATTATATAAGATTAATTTATTTCTTAAGAGTAGTAGCCCTACTACTAATAAGCTTATAGTAAAGTCTTAGAGAGTACTTAAGTTCTTTACTATACATTACTTATAGCTAAAAGACTTACCTCCTAACCCTAAGGATAATAATACCCTAGAATTATCTATTATATCCGCTACTTTATAATATACTAGGTAAGTATTATTACCTACTACTATAATATACTTCCCGCCTAAGTAGGTAGTTAATAAATATAGGTTTAATATTAATATATAAGTCTAGTATATTAAGCTTAAGAGGATAAATATTATTCTAGTAAGCTTTAAACCTATCTTAATACCCCTACTATTTAAGACGCTACCGCTACCTTCTTAAAGGCCTAGTAAACTAAAATAGCTAGTATTATTACCTAGGCTATATATATATTTAATTAGATATAACTAGGTAATCTATAACCTATTATAATAGGTCTTTAATAAGGACCTTATTTATCTACTTCTACCTTTAGGCCTTATAATATAAGATACTTTAATCCTAACTTATAGATAATACCTATTAAAGTAAAAGATAATTATAATATCTATTATAATATCTTTAGTTTTACTAACTATCTCTAAGTTAAGGTAGCTAATATAAATCCTACTATCTTAAGGTAGAATATAGATTCCTATTTACTTAGTACTACTAATAAGTAGTATATTAACTAGCTTAATAAACTTAGCTACTTTAGCTTCTATAATAATCCTAATAGTATTAATTAATAGTATAAGAGTCTTAAAGTAAGATTCTATAACTCCCTAGGTAAGTTACTAGCTTTACTTAAATTAGTTTAATATATAATTAAAGATATAAGAAATTATTATAATCTAGCTAATTATATTAATACTATTATTCTTAATAGTAAAAATACTAGCTTTACTTTTATAGAAGATATATAGGTTAGGTTAGTATATAAATATATAGATAGAGAATTATAATAGACTTTACCTTATCTAACTAAGAAGTCAACTATTAGTAGCCTTCTTATAAAGCTTTATTATAAGAAAGATATCTAGTTTAATATATATAGGAAGCCTTCTATAGATATAATAAGGTCCTTATTATAAGTAAAATAGTTATAAGTTAGTAAATAAGGTTAGTAGAATTCTAATTTTAATTATCCTCCTTTTAATTTAAATCTATATTAGTGGAATAGCTAGTATAATAATAATTTTAAACCTTATAGTAACCCGTTAAATCCTTATAAAAATAGGCTATTTAATAATCCTTTTTATAACTTATAGAATTATAATAATAATAATTAATAGTAGCTATAAAATATCTAAGTAAGGATTTTACCTAGAGGTTATTAATAGTTATAAATTACTAGTAGAAATATAAATATAATAGCTGGGATATAGTAGAATAATATTAATAATAAGAATCCCTATTATAAGCTACCTTTTTAGAATAAGCCTTTCTAAGTAAATACTCCGCGTCTATATAATAACTAGGCCTACTAGGTAACTACTAAGGATAAGGAAGGAGATAATAATAAGGTCCTTAATAAGTAGGAGTAGTATAATACTTATAAGGAGGGGTACTATTAAGGTATTAATTGGTCTTAAGTAGATTAAGAGGTAGACTAGTCTCTACTAGAGCCTTCTACTACTAATAAGGTAAATAGTAATAATATAATAGAAAACTACTTTATAAATCCTAAACTACTTAAACCTATATATTATACTTATACCTCTACGTTTAAATTAAATAATACCTTATATAGGTATATCTATTCTAGCTATATCTTATTAAAGCCTTCTATAATATCTACCTCCTTTAGTATATTAGGTAAGTTAATACCTACCTCCTCTAGTAAAGTAGGTAAATTAAGTAAATTATCTATTAAGTACTTTATAGATACTACTATTAAGGGCTATAACTTCTAGGGATATTACTATATAACCGTCCTAGTCGCCTTTTTAGAAGGTAGTACTAAATATTATATCTATACTAATACTAGTACCTAAGTAAGTCTAATTAATTAAGACTTTTTACTTATAATATTTCTAGCTATTATAATAGAGAAAATACCTACTCTAATAATAGTAAGGGGTATTAGTTAATAGGGACTCTTTTAATTTATATAGATTAATTAATTAAGAAAGCTATTTAGGCTATTAAGAATAATAAGTATTAGAGAGGCGGAAGCTATTCCGCTATATAAGTAAAACATACGTAGAATCTATATTAGTATACTAGTAAAATTAAAAAAGTAAATAACCTCGTTTACTAATTACTTTAATTAATTCTATCTTTATATACTTTTACTAAATCGCTAGCCTTAGATAGATCTACTAGGTTATACTATAAATTATCCTTATTACTATAACTAACCTATTTAACTAAGTACTAAGTCTTCCCTCTTAAATACCTCTTATCTAGTAATCTCTCGATTTTATACTTATCCCTATAGATAGTACCGTCTTCGGCGGTAATAGGTAGTGGCCTATTACTAAAAGTCCTACTATATAGATTAATGCCTTCTATTTTTAGCTTAAGTTATATTACTAATACTACCGGCTATATACATATTATAAGGGGTAGCTTAAGCTAATAAGCGAGCGATCCTATCTTTTATAGAACCTTAAATAGGCCGGCATATTATTATAAGAGTTTCCTATTAAAGACGCTAGGGATTTTATATCCCTTATATAAACGGAGGAAGACTTTATTATTTTCCTTAAATTATAAGCTTTTATACTTACTATTATACTAGGATTTTATTATAATATTATTAAAGGCTATTACGTCTTCTACCTATTCTTAGTATATAAGTTATAAGCTATTAAAGGCTTCCGCAGGAATATCACTAAGTATATCTATACTATTATTCACCTTAAAACTATAATAGAGCTTATTAGGAGCGAATCCTATAATAGTAGGGGAGTTATTAAGGTTAGCCTAGATATATAGGATTATATAGTCTTATTAATTCTAAGTATCTAGGTAGTATATAAGGTAGAATTATATAGCAATTTTTATAGTCTAATTAGTACGCTTACTTTATCTATTAATTTATAAATAATAGGCCGTAGATATAAAAAATTTAACTTTAAGATATTTAAAGATTTCTTACCAAAAGTCTAATATAAATCGAGGATCTTAATTACTAATAATACTACGTAGAATTCCCTAGTCGTATAATAGTAGAGATAAAATTATAACCTAGGCCTATTATAGGGCCTTCTAAGTATTAATACCTAGTATAAGAAGGACCTTCTTTAAGAACTTATAAGTGATTATTAGTAGGTAATTTATACCTAATAGTATTATAGGTAGGGTAACTATAAAATCCATCGCGATTATATAAAATAGTATAGGCGGTATTAGTATAGGGACCTATTCCCTATATAGTAGATATCTTTTTATTTAATTAAGTTAATACTAAGGGTAGTAGCTTATATAGGCTTAGAGGTTTTTAGCGAGATACCGGATATATACTATATAAGAAAGCCGGTTATAATATCTATAATAACCGCTATAATTAGAGAAGTCGTAAGCCTATTTAAATAATTCCTTCTTTATAATAGGGGGAATATATAATTATAGCCTTTTCTTACTATTAATATAGAAAATAAGTCTATTCCTAAGAATAAATAATATCCTAGGCTTACTATATTTAGAAATTATACTTAGATTACTATCTACGGGAGGCTTTAGTATATTAAGGATCTTCTACTACTACTTATTATTCTAATAGCCCGTTTATAGTTAAGATTTAAAATCCTCTATTATTTCTATATTTATTATATAGTAGATAGTAGGGCTATTAAAGTCTTTAGTATTATAAAGAAGATTATTAGATAAAGTAAGGAGAATATTAAGGATTCTATATAATAAATTAGAGTTCTTAACGGAGTTAGTTATTTAAAGTCTTAACAGCGTATTAGGAATTATATTTAATTTCCTAGATTTATAATATAATTCTAAGTTAAGTAAAGAAAGGTACTAAGAAGCCCGTATAAGCTAGAGATTTAATTTATCTATACTTATAGTCCTTAATATTAACTATTTTCATATTAGGATTATAGTAGAATAATTAGTATAAATAATTATAAGTAGTTATAGATTTAATTTAATTATATATTAAACCTTCTTAATAACTTATATAATACTAGCGATCTCTAATTTAGTAAGCTAATAGTTCTTTTCAGCGTTATTAAGATAGTAACTAAAAAATATAATAGGCTATATATTAGTTCTCGCGAAAGGCTTTAATAACTATATAGGATCTCCCTTTATATAGTATATAATAGCCGTAAATCCTACTACTTTTAAGGTATCTAGATCTATATATAAAACCCTATTACGATTATAATAAATAAGAAATTAAGGAATCCTAAAAGCCTCCTATAAATTATAAAAAGCGCTGAGCTCCTCTTATATAAGTTTATAAAAAACTACCCTAATTACCTTCCTTTTCCGTATATAACCCTTTATACCCGTAATAAGGCCCTTATTTAATATTACCTTTTACCTTTATAAAGGGTCTGCCCGCTAAGTATAATATTTAATTAACGAGCGTAGCTATCTAGTAAGGCCTAGGAATATTTCTAAATCGCCTAGATTCTATAAAAATTATAGCGAGGTAATAGTAGTAATTTTCTCCTTAGTTATAGATATCCCTAGGCTGTTAACGTACTAGCCTAGTAGGGTAATAGAGGGGTAGCCGATATATAACTTTAATAGTAATAGGCTTATACGCTTATACTAGAATAGATTAAAGACCTTATATAAGTATTTAATATACTCCTATAAGGTACGCGAGTAAATAATAATATTATTAATATAGGCCTTAGTAAACGCCTAGTATTACTAGAGAATAGTATTAGTCTAGCGCTAAATATATAGAGGCGAGCCCTTATAACTTATAAGGGCTATTAAAGACTACTCCTAGCTATAATAGCTTATAATTATAAGCTTATAATAATCCTTAACCTAGATACGGAATTAATAGAACTATCCTATAATATTAATAACTATAATATATTAATAACCCTATACTAATACTATTATATTAGCTTATAAAGGGAGCGGATATATATTATTCTCTATAATTTTATTAAGCTCCTATATATTAATTATAACGCGGCCTTTTCGCCTACTAAGAGTATTACACTAAATTATAAAGTAGGGATAGTTAAATAGGGTTAGCTAATCTAATTATATAAGTTATCCCTAGGCTTAAAGCTTACTAAAGGTCTTATTAATAACGTCTTTATCCTTTTACCTAAGAGGATATACTTATATAAGCTTAGACGACACGTTTAGCTTTAATAGAATTAGTATCTATTACTCTTTAAGGATATCTACTATATTACTACTATTTATAAAAAGATCTTAGTATAATTTAATAACTTCGGCTAGTTAATTTATAATATATAGTTCTTCGTAGATTCTAACTCTATTCTTAAGTATATTCTTAAGACTAGGGTTAATAGTAGTATTTAATTCTATAGAAAGAGCCTAATTAATAGACCTAGTAGATATTATAGATATTATAAAAGGCTTCTTATTAACTATAATTAATAAGGATATAGCTAATATAGCTAATATAATAGCTGTTATAATAATTTTAGCCTATTTACCCTTCTAACTATTATATTAACTACTAGTTATAAGGCTAGAGTAATATACGTTAACTATAAAATATTTATTATAATTAAACTCTTCTATAGTACCTAATCTTACCTTCCTAGGAATAAAGATATCCTTATTAGTATTATTCTTAATAAAGACCTTCTTAAGAGAAGCGTTAATAATATAAGTAAATATACTACTAGCGTATCTAAGATTAAGATTATATAAAGGTTTAAAGAGTAGGTCTTAATTATCCGGTAAAGTCCTATTAAAGATGACGGCTACTAAGGCGGTAGTCTTTATAAGAATTAAGAATTTTTTCTTATTCTTAATTACTTATTTTACTAGTAAAGAGTAAATTTAAGTACTTATTAGGATTTTAATATTTTAATAGCTATTAATAGTAATTTATTATTTTATAAAATCTAATATTATAGCTTCTAGGGTAAGAATATCTACTCTTATAAGTATTTTAGCCTTTAAGTTATTAACTATATAAATTTCTCTAGTAATATAAGTAATAGAAGGCTTTTTACTAACTAAGTTATAGAGAAAGAAGGTTATAATAGTAAATTTATTAGAATAATAAATTTTAGAACTAAGGCCCCTAATAGGGATACTAGAGGGTATAGTTCTAATTTCTATACTAGCGGGAATAAAAGTTATATCTATAATTAATATTATATATCCTAGATTAAAATATACTTTAATATCTTCGCTATTAGCGGTCTACTTAATAGTTATAATAGTATAACAATAGTTCTTAAAAGTATAGCCTATCCCTTATACGGCTACTACTAATAAAATAATTATAATAGGACCCCCCGTAGAATAACTTACTGAGTTAGTATTTACTAGAGTATCTACTACTAGTAGATTAATTATAAAAGGCTTTAAGATAATAGTAGAAGGCTTTAATAAGGTAGCCTTCTAGCACTAGTTATAAAGATAATTAAAGAGTTTATTCTTTAATAGGAATCTTAGATAGTAATAATAATATTTATAATCTAGAGATAAACTAGTAGCTAAGAAATAGTTTCTAAGGTTATAACTATTATCTAGTTTAATATCTTCCGTTATAAATGCCTAATAATACTAGGAGGTTTCTTCCTAGGATAGTTTATAAGAACCTTCCTAGTAGAAATCGGAGGGCTTATAAGTAAAATCCTAGTACGGACCTTCCTATTCATAACCTTAAGGGCTCTAAGAGGGCTATCCCTTAAAGGCTTCCTTAATAGCGGCTTAGTAGACCTATAGAGGTTTTAGAGGCTATTACTATTATTCCCCTTATAGTCTAAAGGGAAAGCGATTTCCTTAATTCTAATTCTAGTTTTAATTTTAATTCCCCTAGTATTAAGAACCTTATTAGGGTTACCTATTAAATAAATTAGACCCGTTTAGTAGGGCCGGTACCGTTATTTAAAGCCTTATAGGCTATACTAGGAGGGTATAGACGTTTACGCCCTAATTACCCTAATTTTGATAGCCTTAGTAGGGTTAATAGCCTAGAGGAGGCTTCTAATATTAATAGTAAGTATTATTATTAGTTCGTGACTGCGGTTAAAAAGGTAGTAACTATTAAAAAGGCTATTAAGATTAAGACTAAAATAGAGACTAAAATTAAGACTAAGAAGGTTAAAATAGAGATTAATACCTATTATACTATTTTTACTAAGATAGCTAATAAGATTTTAAGTATTAAGATATATAATTCTACTATTAATACTTCCTATAGTCTAATAAGGTAAGGAACTTATTATAGTTAATATTATTACTAGGTTTAGGAATATTATACTAGAATTCTATATTAAGACTATACTAGATAAGAAGAATATAATCCTTTATTACCTTAATCTCTAAATCCTTAGCTGCTCTTATAATAGTTTAAGAGTACTCTTAAGGCTCTCTCCGTTAAGAAGTATCTTATATAGTATACTTCTTATAGATTAGCGTACCTATACTAATATAACGTAGGGCCTTCTACTATTATATTAATAGATAATACTATTTGTTAATACTATAAATAATAAGATATTTATCCCCTTCTCTAAGCTTAATAGTATACTATCCCTAGGTAGTTCCTTAGAGATATAATTAAAGGTTTATATAGATAATAGTATTACCCTTTACTTAAATAACGTCCTTAATATAGTCTATAAATATATAAATATCGCGGAAATAGGTAGTCTTACTAGTATATTTAATATTAGAGGTAGTGTTTATAGATTTATTATTATAGAAGGGATCGAAATATCTAATATTATTAGGATTAAAGCGGGGAATACTATTATTATAAGGTACTCTAGGAGGCGTACTAGGATCTACTAGTCCTAGCGCTAGTAGTAGGGCCGGCGGTATAATACTAGTAGTTATTTCTTATAGCTTAGTACGCTAAGCCTTAGTAAAACTAATATTCTTACTTATAGCTAGATGTTATACTAGTCTAATAGGCTATTTATATATAACTTCTTTAGTAGAAGTCCTATAAGTTATAGGATCTATACTAAAATTTAGCGGCGTAATACTTAGTATTACTAAGGGTATTCTTATAAATAATTCCACGTTAGATAGAGCGAGAGTAAAAGATATAATAGGTATTTTAACTAATAGGAATCTCTTAGGACTATTCCTAGTTAATAGTAGCTAATACTTTATAAAATATAATAAGAGTTATAGGAGACTTTAGTACTACTTAGTACTCTTAATAAAATATTTAACCGCTTTTTAAAAGGTAGGGCTATTAGTGGCCTAATTAAATAGATAGAAGGGTAGTTCTACTAAGGTAGCACGTCGATTACTTAACTTAGAGATCCCTAGTTATAAGGGACGCTTATAGTAAGTAATAATATAGTTAATATAATACCTAATAGTCTCCGGTACCTTATAAATATATACTTTACTAGTATCCTAGATAAACTTATAAATTTAATTTACTAATATAATAAGATAATAATTAAGGGGTAGTAGTAGTTAAGCCACCTTAACGGCTTCCTTTCGGAGAAAGGCTTCTTAGATTTTAGGGAAGAAACCCTAGAAAAGTAATATACTTATATAGAATTTAATAAAAGAGGCTGTTAAAGCCTTTAGTAGTAAGCTAAAGTAGTATAAGGTTATACCTAAGTATAGTAGTAGAGTATACTATTAGGGCTCGTCGCTATTATAATAGATAGTAATAAATAAAGATAGATTAGTTACGGAGAAATAGGCTTCTCTATACTACTAGAGGACTTTAGGGATTATTAGTACTATAAGAGTAGCTTTAGTATTTTTAGTAGTTTAAGACGATTAATTAGTATTATAAAGCCTTTTATATAGTATTACTACTATATTAATAGGGACTCTTTTAATTTATATAGATTAATTAATTAAGAAAGCTATTTAGGCTATTAAGAATGATAAGTGTTAAAGAGGCGGAAGCTATTCCGCTATATAAGCGAAACGCACGCAGAATCCATATTATTAGTAATAAGAAATACGACGCTAGTAAATTTACTAAAATCCCTATATTCTTTAAAAGCCCTAATAGAGTAGTTACTTTAATAGAATATAAGTTCTATATTATAGATAATTTATCGGCTAAGGTACTTATTATTATAGATATCTTAAAGCCTAAGTAAATAGTTATTAACTTTAGGAATAAGTTAATAAAGATTAGGTACTATTAAAATATAAGAATACTAGTTATAATTATTAGTTAGAGTCCCCGTATTACTACCTTAGTATTTACTAAGAAAAAGATAACTATTCCACCTTATAATAATTTTATAATACTAATTTTTAGTTCTTAATAATAGTTATTAAAACTGCCTTAGGACTAGGATTTTATTTTTAAACCTAATACTTTAAATAATCTTTTATTATATACCTATATTATTAATACGGCGATATCTTATATATTTATTTATAATAATACTAATAGCACTATTATACTTACGCGTAACTAGGCCCTTAGTAAGGTTATAGAATATAAATTAGCGGGTTATTTTCCTATTAACCCTAATAATAAAGCTCTTATAAGTAAGCCCCCTACTAAGATAACTAGATAGGTAAGGTTTAGTATACGCAGTTTACTTACTACTATAATAGCCTTTATAACTATAGTAAGCTTATTAGGGTAAGTAAATAAAGCCCTTAATATATTACCGGTTAAAGTATATTATCCTACTAGTATTATAATTTATAATACCGTACCCTAGGTAGTTACCTTAATTACTACCGTTATTAATAAGTTTCCTAATCTTTAGAGAGATACTAGTAATATTATTAGTATTCCTAAGTTATAATATATAGAGACCCCCTTACTTAATAATTAGGAGGATCTATATAAACTAGAATTTAATAAGCTTTATTCTTAGGAAAGGTTAGAATAGATAAATACTTCTATACTATTCTCCTTCCCTTACTTTATTATTTAGAAAAATACGCCTAACGGCTTAAAAGGCTAAGTTATTATTAATATTAGAGTATTAAATGAGATTCTAATACCTAATACCTACCTTATACCCCTCTAATTAGAAATACTTACCTTATTATAGAATACTCTATATATCTTAATAGTTAATACGGTAAGCTTCTTCTACTAATAGTAGATTAAGTAAGATTATAAGTATTATCTTATAATAGCCTCTTATAGAGGCTAAGAAATATTTAATATACTTATAATAGGTTTTAGGAACTCTCTAGTATATATCTAATATATAATAGATATAATACTTCAGGAATTTTATTATTTCTACTATATATATATAGATAATATAGTAATTTTCTTTATATTATTAGATAAATATCTTAAGTACCTCTATAAAGTCTTTAGTAAACTATATAAGTATAATATATACTTATCTCCTAAAAAGTTATTTCTTAGATACTCCTCTATCTATTTATTTAAGTAAAGGGTTAATGCGCTTAGTCTATTAATAGTAGCTAAAAAACTTATAGCTATTACTATACTTATATTCCTAGATACCCTAGGTTAGCTTAAAAAATACCTTAGTATAATAGGCTATAATAGGTAGTATATAGTATTCTATACTACTATTATTAAGCCTTTATTATAATATAAGACTTTACTTATAAAGTTAATTAGCGTTAGAGGTAATATATATAAGAAAATAATTAGTAGACTAAGGGTTTTAGTACCTACTCCTAAAGAATTAAATACTTTTTACTATTTATAAAAGCTTTTTACTTCCCTAAGTATCCTCTACTACTTTAATAAGTAGCGTTAACTATTTATTAATCTAGATATAAGTAAGAAATTTAGTTTTAGAGCTATTATCTATTATAATATTAAGGATACTTATAAATAAAGCCCTTCTTCTACTACTATAATAGTAGGGTCGACGCTACCTAAGTTCCCTAAGTAAAAATTATAGTAACCTATTTTATTTCTTAGTCGCTTACTTACTAATACTAAGATTAGGTATTAGCCTAGTAAACTTAAGGTTATAGGGTTAGTATAAGTTATTAAGAAGGCCTGCTATATAATTAAGGCTATATAGAAGCCTACTATAATAGTCTATATAAATTATTTAGTAGTAGTTTTAATAGTAAGGTAAACTAGCTTAAATATAATATTAACTAAGAAACTTAATCTCTACCTTATTAGAGTATTAGAATATCTTTAATAATTTTACTTAGACGTTTATTATAAACTAGGTAAGGTAAATATAATACCTAATACCTTATTAAGACTAGTAAGCCGTAAATATTATCTATATTAAGATATAGAGGGTAAGTTAGATACCTTATTTATAAGATACTTCCCTATTAGCTTAGTAGAAATAGGTAAACCATTTTATAATTAGCTTATCGCTAGCTATTAGGAGCCTTAGTAGGTAAGGGTTATTTAAATAGTTAAGTAAAATAAGGACCTTAATAATAATACCGCGACCCTATTATATAAGCTTGTTAATTAAATTTTATATTTTAAAGATAATAAATAGGGGCTACGTCTATATATCCCTTCTACTATAAAAGTAGAAGTATTTAAGCTAGTATATAATAAATTAGGATACCTAGGCTACGCTTATATATATAAAAGGCTAATAGAGGGTTTATATATCTATAACTTATCTAAGGAGCTTTATAAATTTATATACTATTACCCTTAATATTAGTATAACTAGATATTATAATATAAGTTATATAGGTTATTATAGCCTATCCTAATACCTACTTAGCCGTTTTATACTATTACTATTAACTTTATCCTAGTACTTCCCTTAATTATAGAAGGCTTTAATAGTATCTTAATAGTTATATATAAGTTTTCTAAAGTAATTTACCCTTATTTTAGGTAAAATAACCTAGATAGTAAAGGATTAAGTAGTAAAGTTACTTAATAGATAAGCTAATATTAACTAGGGTTTACCTTAAGTAATAATCTTAGATCGAGATTATAAGTTTATTATATAGTTATAGTAAAATATCTTTTATTATTTAAATATTAATTTACTCTACTTAGCTACCTAATACCCTTAGACTAATAATTAATTAAAATAATTAAACTAAACTACTAAAATAGCCCTATAGTATTATATTACTACTATTAAGCATGATTCTATATAGCTATCTATTCTTCTAAGGATAACAGTAGCGCTTAATAATTCTACTAAATATATGTCTATAAATAAAATACCTACTAAGGTTCTTTATAAATTTTAAATAAGGGAGGTATTAGATCTACTAAAGCCTAATATAGAGGTTATAACTACCTTACTAATAAGGGCCTTATTACCTCTTATAAGAGTACTACTACCTATTATAAAAGTACCTTAAGTACCTATCTAAGTACCTATCGCTATAATAGAATATCGGCCTTCTTATATTAATATAAAAGACGCTATTACTTTTACCTTACTTAGGATAAAAGACTACTATAACTCTAAGTATATAGCTAAGTTCTTTAATATTAGAGATCTTATCAACCTCCGCCTTTATAGAGGCTATAGGGTCCCTAGTATTATATTAAAGAAGCTTAGCTAATAGTATATTAGCCCCTTTAAGGTCCTTAATAGAGTAGGCCGTCTTACTTATAAGCTAGAATTACCGGATATAATATATATTTATAATATTATCTTAATAGCCTATCTTAAACCTACTACTAATCTAGTAGATAACCTATATTAATGCTACTACCTACCTACCCCTCCTATTATTATTAATAAAGATATTAAATATAAGATTAAACGCCTCTTATAAAAGCGCTATATTTACTATAGATAAGGCTAGTCTACTTAGTACCTTACTAGATAGCTTAGATATAGGCTTAAAGATAATTAGTAGATCCTAGATTACTACCTATTAAATATACTAGACCTAATCTATAGTTATAAGGAAGTAAATAGCCCTAATATAGGAGCTAGTAGAGGAATATAGGAGCTAGTAGATAAGTTAGTAATAGTATTATATAAGTAAAATTTCCTACCTTATAGGGTTATCTTTTTTTACTTTAAGCGCTAGTCTATTAAAAGTCCTTTAATTAATATACTACCTAAGGTAATATCTACTATTAACTAGTATATATAGCTATTAGGATTAGACTAACCGCGTCGGGTCGGTACTTTAAACTTGAGTCGGGTTCCCGACTCGACTCTTAGCGAGTTAATACTAAATTCCTGGCCTGAGTATTCGGGTTGGTACTAATAGTTAGTACCGAGTATTCGAGTTAATACTAAGGGGTAGTACCGAGTATCAACCCGAAGTATTAACCCGACTCGCTAAGACTTTTTTCCCTAGTAATATTTTCTATTTTTAGTAGTATTTCTTCTTATATATTCCATTTTTTTTCTAATTATTATTATTATTATTACCTAAGGAATTCTTAAAAGTAAATAAGGTAATAGAAAAAAGTAATATATATCCCTATAAAGATAAAGACTATAATATTAGTATTATTTTCTATTTATAGTAATATTTCTTACTATATATAGAATTTACTACTATATTATTAATTATTATTATTATTATTACCTAGGTAATTCTAAAAAGTAAATAAGGTAATGCAAAAAGGTAATGCATATCCCTAGGGAACTAGGAGGGGTATTTAAATTCTAATTATAAAAAAATCTAATTTTAGAATAGGGGTAATTCTAGAAAAAAATTAGTGTCCCTTACTGTTTTATTAGGGGCTTGGCGTCTTGGCGATACCTTGGCGAGTCGGGTCGGGTTAACCTGACTCGCTAAGGTACCGAGGGCTTTTCGGGTCGGTACTAGAAGTAGGTACCGAGTATTCGGGTTAGTACCTAAATAGGTACTAAGTATTCGGGTCGGTACTAATCTATAGTACTAAAACCTAACTCGACGGTTAGTCTAATTAGGATAATAGCTTTATTTATTATAGGTATCTACTATAAGTATTTACTATTATTACTATTATTATTTACCTAGCGCGCCTTCCTTATAGAAGGCTTTTATACTCTATATACTTAGGCAGGTTTCCTACTATATAGAGAATATATCTTCTTTCTATATTATAAATTAGTTATAATAAGTAGGAGTAGTAACCCTATAATTATAAGTATAACTAGTAGGATTTTAATATAATCTACTTTCCCTTATAAGTAGATTATTATATAGCTTAATACTAGGAAATAAAAATATAATAATAGTAATAAAGTATATTTATACCTTTTAATAATTATAATAGCCCCCTCTTATATATTAGGAAAAGATATATAGTAATTTTTAATAAAAGTATTATAAGCCTTTTATTAAGCTACCTAGCTAGGGAATATAATAGTAATTAAGGCTTATATATTATAAGTTAAATAGATAAAGATATTATATTATTAGATAATATAAGAAAGGGGTAGCTAGGGTAGGAATAACTAGTAGAAGGGTTAAGGGTACTTATATTAATTAAATTATAGAGAGAAGGGTAAAAGGGTAATTAAGGGGGAATATATTAAAATATATTAAAATAGGATATAATTAATTAGACTAGCCGCGTATTAGACGCGCGCTAGTACCCGTCTTAGTATCCTATATATTCTATCTCTCTCTACCTATATAACTAGTAATATAATAACTATTACTATTCTACCTATAATAATAGGTTATAAGCCTAGGCGTAGGGTATTTATTTACTTATTTACCTTATAACTACTATTAATACTATCCCTTATAGATTACCTCTATATTAATACTACTACTACCGTAAAAAAGAGGGCTAGGGAATCTACTAGTAGAGTTTTCCGCTAAGATACTAAAACCTAGCTAAAATCCTCTCTAACTTAAATAATAATAACCCCTTAATAGTAGTATATAATAGTTTACTAATTATATAAATAATATCTATTTCCTATATATACTAACTACCTTAGTAATAATTATTTATACCTATTACCTAGCTAATATTATAAATAATATATAGTATTCTTATAAAAGGGGGCTAGGAAGATAAAGAAGGCTAGGAATACTTATTAACCTCCTTATAAATTAGTTATATCTATCCCTTCTTCCTTAAACTCTTCTCTCCCTCCTTCTTATTATTTTAATTACTTTATACTAGAACTTAAAGAATTTAAAGAAGAAATCTATTAATAGTTAATTAATATTTACCTTAAAGGTCTTCTAGCTAACCTTTAAGTAAACTACTACTTCTTTAATTTCTTATATCTCTACTAAGATATTAGTTATAAAATTAATTAAGAGGTAGCTACTACTATTAATTATTAAGGAATATTATTAGATAATACCTCCTTTATACCTTTACTAATATTAGAACCTTATCCCTAAAACTAATGACTATTATTTTTAATAAAAGGCCTTAGAATACTAGGTAAAAGTATTATCTTTAAGCTTATTATAAGGTTAAGACTATCCTTTATATATTTATAATTATTAATATTAATACTAACTTAGTCTCTAATATTAAATCTATATAATCTAGATATTAAGACTAAAGATATACCTCCTACTAATATTAAAGTAGAGATTAGAAGGGGTAGTAACTACCCCCTTATACTTATTCTTATACTAGAATCTAGTTATAACTAGCTACTATACTCTTATAATATATAATCCTATATTATCCTTAATAGCCTTAAAGCTATCTTTAAGATAGACTATATTATCCCTATAACTTAAAACCTTTAAGAGATTTAAGATAATAAGTATAATAAAGCCTATAAAATAATAAAGGTATATTATAATACTAATACTTATAATATAATTAAAGATAAGATTATCCCCTTAATAGCTTAAAAGATCCTTAAGGACTTTTATAAGCTTTAAGGTACTAGTATCCTTAATAAAATTATTTATAATTTTAATACTCTCTTTTATATTAATTATAAAGATATTAATAATTATATAAGTGAATTTAGAATTATTAATTCTAACTTAGGATATAAGCTCCCTTATATCTTTATTATTAATACTTACTTCTAATATCTTAGCGTAAAGTTTAATACCCTTTAAAGTATGTTTATTTAAATATATACTATTACTATTAAAAAGGGTATTATAATAGTCTTATTTAATAATCTTATACTAGTTATAATAAATAAAGAAGCTTACTAGAACTTTATAAAGTCTTTAATTATAACTACTATTATAACTACTACTTACCTACTCTACTAAGCTAGGTTAAATATATATTATAATAATAAGTATTATAACTACTATAATTATTTAGGTTATATAAAGTCTAACTATTAAATTAAGTACCCTAAGTTAATAAAGGCCTTCCTAAAGATAGTTAAGGTAGATAAGAGTTAAAACTAAGGGGGTTATAATTAAGGGGGTAGTAATACTAGAGGTAAGCGTCCTTATATACTTATAAAGTCTAAAGACCTAGTTATTAACTTTATAACTACGCTAGGTATAACTAGCCTTACTACTACTATCCTCCTAGATATAGCGTATAACTAATATATTATTAATAATTAAGATATCCTTAAAGAATATAAGGTAATTCTTAAGTCCCCTATTTATAAAATTAACTAGGCCGGTCTTTATATAATAGGGCGTAGTATTATAGTTATCCCTTATAAGACTAGTAAGAGAATTAAGGTAAAAGTATATCTTACTAAGATCTTTTATATCCTAGATACCTAATTAAATTAAATTTTAGTATCTTAGCTACTCTATCTTAAGGTTAAAGTCTCCTTTAACTTATAAGAGTATATTATTATTTATAAAGGTTATATCTTTATATATACCTAATATAATAATATTTTCTACTTTAATACTTAAAACTATCTAACCCTAGCCTTTATAACCTTAGTAATTATATCCTAGCTTCTTTTAAAGTTAAAAGTATATATATTTATAGCCTTTTAAGTCTCCCTATCTATTAACCTCTAATATACTTATATAAGTTATTTAAGCTAATAGAACTTAAAATAGCTAATAAATATATCTAGTAGAATTAACCTTAATAAGATTATCTTTAAGGATTATATATATAATATCTATATAAAGACTTAAATAATAAGGGCTTTATATAACTATCTTATTACCCTAGGGAAGTACTTATATAAGTATATTAATAGCGACTTAGTAGGCCCTTATAAAGTTTATAAGGGGATTATTATAACTTATAATAACTCCTAATTCTTTAATATAATATTATATAACTATACTAAGGAATTAGATATTACCCTACGTAAAGTTAAAAGTAAATTCCTCCTAGCCTTTAAGGCCTTTAAGGTAAATTAGGAGTATCTTATATAATATATATAATACTATTATATCAATAGTAGAGGGGAATTTAACTTTATAGCCTTTATAAAGTACTATTAAGCTAATAATATTATCTAGGAGAGTATAATATAAGATACTCCCTAGGCTAATAAGTTTATAAAGTATCTTAATAAGACCCTAATAAATAAGGCCTATATTATACTTATAAATAGTAGGATAAATTATAAGTATTAACTTAAATTTATTTAAGTAGCTAGCTACCTTTATAATAGGTCCCTTAAGTCTAGTATTAAGATAATACCTTATAAGAAGTTTAATAACTACTAGCCTAACCTCTCCTATTTATAAGTCCTTAAATCTTAGGCCTTCTATTATACTAATAGGACTATTATTAAAATTAGTTACTTTAAGGCTTATTCTTATCTAGGTTAATTTATTAGTTATAAAGGCGAGGCTATCTACTATCTTATTAATAATAAATTAGGGAAGCTTACTTAGTTATCTAATATCTACTTTATTAAGAAAGTCCTTATAAGTTATATTAAAGAATTAAAAGCTAAAAGGTATATATTTATAGACCTCCCCTACTACTCTAAGTAGGTAGCTAGTAATATAAGGGGGTAATCTCCCTCTAAAAGTAAAGTATTACTAATCTATATTAAAAACGTAGCGGCTAAGGATAAATCTTACCCTAAGACCCTATTAAATATCTAGCCTAAATTAAATTAAGCCTATTTAATAATATTTTATTAAGATACTAATAAGCTCCTATTATTAGCTAGGGTCTTATCTAATTACCCTAAATTTAAAATACCTCCTAATAAACCGCGTAATAACTCCCTAGATCTACTAATAATATTTACCTTCCTAATAATAGCTAAAGGTATAGAGCTATTTAAACCTAAATTATATAAGGAAGTTATAATAAATAATATTAAGAAGGACTAGGAAGTAGTATTATAAGATAAATTTAACTCCCTTATATAAAATAATATATAGGCGCTTAAATAGCTACCTCTAGGTTAAAAGGTACTCTAGAGGAAGTAGGTATTTAAGTTAAAAAGGGGGCCTTATAATAAAGTCCTCTATTATAAAGTATATTAGATAGTTAGGGGTTTTAAATAGTAAGAAGGGATTAATTATAATAAGACCTTTACTTTAGTAGTAAAGCTAATAAGTTATAAAGCTATCTTTACCCTAGCTATATCTTTTAACTAGGAACTAGACTAAATAGATATTAAGACGGCCTTCCTTTATAAGAATATTAAAGAAGATATCTATATTAAATAGCTTAAAGGCTTTATAATTAAAGGTAAGGAATACTTTATTTATATCTTAAAGAAGGTACTTTATAACTTAAAATAATTACCTTAAGTCTAGTTTTTTATACTATCTACTTTCTTAAAGACTTAGGGCTTTATATTACTTATAACTAATAAAAGCGTCTTAATTAATTATAAAGATTAGGTTATTATTATAACCTATATAAATAACTTACTAATTACTAGACCTAGCTAAATTATAATTAATTAGGTTAAAGTTATACTTAATAAATACTTCTAGATAATTAACCTTAATTTATATTCCTTCTATTTAAGTATATTAGTTAAGTAGGATTAAGTAAATTAGGTATTATAACTAGGTTAAGAAGCCTATATTAAAAAGGTATTAAGGGACTTTAATATATAAAAGTTATATCTTATAATAACCCTAATAGATATAAATAAGTTATAAGTATCTAAAGAAGATTATATAACCCCTAATACTTTTTAGAAGGAGTATTAATTAGCTATTAGCTCCCTAATATATATTATATTAGGGACTAGGCTAGATATTACCTTTACAATCTTAATAGTTAATAGATATAGATTAAACTTAAATTAGTTATATTAAATAGTAGTTAAGAGGATTTTTTATTACCTTTAAGGTATAACTAACTTATAACTTATATTTTATAGGAGTATCTTTCCTCTTATTAATTATAATAATACTAATTAGGCCGGTAACTAAGATACTTAGTAGTTAATTATAAGCTATATTTTTAATATTAGTAGTAGAGTAATAAGCTAGTTATTAAAGTAATAGCCTACTATTACCCTATCTAGCTATAAAGTAGAATATATAAGCTAGATATAAGTTATTAAGGAGGCTATCTAGCTCTAATAGCTACTTATTAAGCTAGACCTCTCTAAGGATACCTATTAGCCTACTACTATAATACTCTATTATAATAATTAGGGAGCTATTACCCTAGCTAAGAACCCCTAGTTTTATATATATATAAAGTATATTAATATCTAATATTATTATATATAGGAATAAGTTACTACCAGCGACGTTAAGCTAAAATATGTTGGGATTAATAAGTAGGTAGCTAATAGCCTTATTAAAGCCCTCCTTAAAGATAAATTTATCCCCTTCTATAAGGCCTTAGGCCTAGAAGTACTATAATAGTAGGAGTCTTTAGTATAATAAGGCTCTATAGGTACTCCTAGCAGCTCTACGGGTACTCCCGTCACCGACTAAGGGATAGCTAGCTCCTAACTACCTACCCTTCTAGCCCTATAACTCTACGTAGATACGTACCTAGGTAGGATAAGAATAGGAAGCGGATAATTAATACTATTAAGGAGTTATAATCCTCCGTCCTAGTATTAATATTATTATTTTTAATTATAATATTACTAAAGATATAGATACTAAAGTTAGGCCTTATAAAGCCCTCCTCCCTACCTAGTATAAGCTTATCTAGTATATTAAAGGTAAGAAACGTATTATTAAGTCGCTATAATATAGAAACCTTAATAGCGTACCTTTATAAAATAAGTACGTCTTAGAAATAGTTATATAGATAGAATTAGTAACCCTATAATTATACCTACCTTATTAGGGTCTATCTAATCTACGTCTAGAAGGGTTTTACTAAATTACTACCCTATAAGGGCTTCTACTACTATCTACCTCACCTTTACGCCTCTTACCTAGTATTTAGTAAAGAAGGGGGATTTTGGATAGTAGGAATAAAATATAAGTTAATTATACTATATACTAATAAGGTACTTTATTTAAGTAGGAGTATTAAAGAATATTAAAATAGGATATAATTAGTTAGACTAACCGCGTACTAGACGCGCGCTAGTACCCGTCTTAGTATCCTATATATTCTATCTCTCTCCACCTATATAGCTAGTAATATAATAACTATTACTATTCTACCTATTTTAATAGAATAGACCTTTTAAGAGGTACTATTAAGAAATAATATAAAGAAAGGGGTAAGGCCCTAGTAAAAGAAAGGAGTATATAAGTATTAAGATCTAATATTAAAGTAGTATAAAATATAAAGGAGAGGATAGTATATAATATTTAAAGGCCTAGAAGTATTATAATAAATTAGATAGGTAAGAGAGGTTTTCTTTTATATATTATAATTTCCTCTTAATAAGCTAGAGTTAAAACGCCCTTATTAGCTCTATGTAGCTAGATAGTAGAGTATAAATATAAATATAAAAAGTTATAGATTTAATTTATTTATTAATAAAGAAATTAGACTAGTCTAATAAGAAATAGGAATTATAATAGAGTAATTAATATATATAATTATTAGAGGCTTTTTATATAATTTATTAAATATTTAATTAATTAGGTCTCTATCTTTCTAATTAACTAGGTATATCTAAGATGGCTTAGCTATTATATTAGGCTTTAATAGGATTAGTATCTATTCTTCTTCTAGAATATCTATTATAAGTTTATAGTTCGTTTAGATATTAAGAAATTCATTTATTATAATAGTAAACTAAGAAGCTACGTCTAGAGTATTATATACTATAATTCTATTAGGTATAATATACTTAAGGGTAGGGTTAATAGTTATTAATAAGGCCCTTATTATAATAGGCTTAAGGACTACTATTATTATTACTACTACTATTACTAGCTTTATAAAAGGCTTTATAATAGCTAAGTATACTACTATTATAGTTATAAAGCTTTTTATAAGATTAGCCTTTTAGGACTTTATATTACTAATAGTTAGTAGGGCGTATACTAGGGTAATAAAGTATACTCTATCCTAATTATACTTAATAGTTAAACTAAGATAAGCCTTATATAATAGACGTACTACAATTAATATAATATTATATACTTAAATAAATATTATTAATAAGTTAATAATATATATAAATATACCCCCTTTAAAGCTAAAGTCTTAAGTATAGTTTAGCTTAAATAGGTAGTCCCTATTAAGTAGTATCTCCTTATTATATACTATTAGTACCTATATAATAGTATATAAGGGTATAATAAAGGCTAATTTAATTTTAATAGTTTATTTAGTATTAAGAGATATATAAGAATAAATACTAATTTTAATTATAAGGTTCTAGTAAATATTAAAAGATATATTTTCCTTTCTAAAGTTAAGAACTATCCCTTAAGGCTTAAGGTTATTATTACCTATTAATAGGTTAGCTTTTAGATTATTAATAAGGTAGACCTTTATAATAATAGCTACTATTATGTATTTTTATTATAATATATTTATTAATCTTTACTACTTTATTACCTACTCTTTATACTAGTATTAGTAAAGATATTTTCCTAATTTTTATATTAGAAAGTATTTATTTTAGATAGGTATAATCTATTAGTAAGACTAAATAGCTAGTATTTTAATATATATTTAACTCTTTATTACTATCTAAATAGCCTTAAGATATATAGATAGTAGTATATTTCTAATTATAGAACTTATAACCTAGCGGCTTAGTAAGATTAGGAGTAATAGTAGATTTAATTATTAATAGGATATCTACTACTATTATATATATTATAAGAGGATTTATAAGGGCCTTTATAAAAGGCTTTTATAAGGGCTATATAAGCTTCTTTAATTTCTAATACTACTATTATAAATAAAGAAATAACTTATTTCTAGAGGAAAGGCCTTCCTTATAAATAGAATAGGAGTAATTAGTAGAATTAGTCTATATAAAATTAATATTAAGTATTATAAGGTCCTATTTATTAAAGACCTTATTACCTAATAAGGGATCTTTATTTATATAGAATAACTAACTAAGGCCTTCTAAAGAATCCTTAGAGTTATAAGGTAGAGAATTAAACTAATAATATTACTATTATAATAGTAGGTTATTATTAGGTATAAAGTCTTTTATAATATCTTTTATAAATATTTAATAGGCTTTATATTTATATTTATATTTATATTTTATACTCTACTATTTAGCTACTTAGAGCTAATAAGGATAGTCTATATCTAACTTATTAAAGGAAACTATAATTTATAAAAAAAAATCTTATCCCTTACTCTATTTATTATTATACTTCTAGATCTCTAGATATTATATATTACCCTTTTTTATATTCTTTATACTATCTTATTCTCTTTTTTTATTAGAGTTACCTACCCCTTTATCCTTTAATTAAAGCCTATTTACTTTTATACTACCTTAAAGAGTTATTTCTTTATTAATATAAACTAGCTAAGTATACCTTATTAAATTACCTATTTAATTACTACCTTTAACCCTTTTAAGGTTAATACTATTTAATAGAAGTTACTTAACCCCGCCTTTTAGAGTATCTACCTCCTCTCCTTTATATAATTAGGGTAGAATATAAGTATATACTTAGTATCTTAATATCTCTATTTATATTTATGATTAATACTATTAACTTTAAGTACCCTCCTCTTATATAAGAAGGCGCGTAGTCCTATCTTCTTTATATATAATTAAATACTTATAAAGCTCTTAACCTTTAAAAGCCTTATATAAAAGTTTACTTTTATCTCTTAAACCTCCCCTTTTTATACTACTATCTTTATATAGCTAGGAATACCCTCTTAATATCCTAGTTACCTCTCTTTCTACTTCTCTTTTACCTACCTCCTAATCTCCTTAGGGGTAGGGTTATCCCTCTTTACTATTTCCCTACCTTTAAGGCTCTAGTCTACTATTCTAGTATCCTCTCCCCTTATTACTACCTAGAGGGTTCCCCTTACTTAGGATTACTTCTCTTTTATTAGAGTCTTTATAATCCTCTTCTCTCTTCCCCTCTTCCCTTTTAGCTTATAATAGATCCTCGCGTTCCCTTCCTTAATTAGTAGGTAGATCCCTTATATTATTAATATTTATAAAATTAATTAATTAAGGCCTATCTTTATTAATAAGACCCTTAACTCTACCTTCAATACCTATATATTAATTACCTTAAAGGCCCTAAATATTATCCTTAAATACCTATTTTATATAATTTCTAGTATTATAATATTTATCTTCTTTACCTCTAATATCCCCTTTAAGTTATATTATATCTTTATTATATAAGTTATTATTAGCTAGATTATAATATTATTATCTTATCTTATCTTATTAAATATAATACCTTATATTAAGCTAGTAATAATTAATAGGGCTAGCTTTTATATTTTTATCTTTAACCTTATTTTATTAATATATAAGCCCTACCTTAATTTATTATTAATATAAAGCTTAAAGACTTATATTAATACCTTAAAGTATATTATTACTACTTTAAAGTCTATTATTACCTTTATATTAAACCTCTTTAAGCTCTTTAATAAGTAGACTAGCTTATACTTATAAGGGGTAAAAGTTACCTTATATATATTTACCTAATAAAGGTATATCTTAAATACTTTTATAATATATATATCTACCCCTATTATTTTAATTTAAGTAATAGAGGTTAAAGTCTCTTATTAATATATATTCCCTAAGTTAACTTAGCTACTCCTATACCCTTAATAGTATAAAAGGTCTATTTATTAAGGTCTTAAACTCTAGGCTAAGGTTATATATATTATATACCTAGAAGCGCGCTAGTACTCCCCCTTCTTTCTTTATAACTTATATCTTTAGGGAGTATAATTCCTTTAATATAAATTTAACTCTCTATTTATTAATATTTTAATATTTATTTATAAAGAAATATATCCTTATATCCCTCCCTACCTTATATATTAAGTAGAATACTCCTCTACTTAAATTATATATTAAACCTATCCTCTTTATATATAATAGCTCCTAGATAGCTAGGATATCTATTTATTATATCTCTTTATCTTTTAATAATACTATTATTATTATTATAATCTACTCCCTTTATATATTATATTATAATAATTTTATTATCTTTTATACCCTTATAAAGATCTCTATTAGATATTCTTTATAACTTCTACTCCCTTAATAATTAAGGCCTCTAATATTAATATTTCTTTTAATATCTATTAATTTATCTTTATTACTTAAAGAGTAATTAGCCTTCCTAGCTTATTTTATAATATTACTATTAATAGTAGTATAGTTCCCCTTTCCCTTATATCCCCTTAGGAACCTATTTATATTATAATCTTATTAAGGTCTTTAAACCTTAATATAAGTTTCCTCTTCTTCTTTATTACTACTATTATCTACTCCCCTTAAAGCTACTTTTAAGTATCTTATTATTTATTTCCTCTTATAAAGCCCTTATATAACTTTATCTTATTTTCTACTATCTTTTAATAGAGTTTATTTAATTCCCTTACCTTAATTATATATATTTACTCCTAAGTTATATAACTATTCTTCTTATAATTATCATATCTCTTAATCTCCCCTTCTTTTACCTTATATTCCCTTAAGTTATACCTATTAATATAGATTTTATATTATATTAAGCTCTTATAATATCCTATTATATATTTATATTATTAGTAGTTAAAGTATTATATTATAACCCTATTCCTCTCCTACCTCTTATACTTTAAGAGGTTATATCCCTTTATTAAGCCCTTTTTAATTACTTTATTTACTATCTCTAATATAAGGAACTCTAGTAGTAGTAAGGCTCTCTCTTTCTCTACCTCTCTCTCTCTCCTCTCTTATATAATTACTTATAGCTAGGCTACCTTTATAATCTTTAACCCTAAGAAGTTCTTTTTATTCTATTAAATAATTACCTCCTTTACCTCCTTTTATTTTAATATATCTACTACCATTTTTAATATCTTATAATACTTTTATTAACTTATATACCTTCTTTACTTAATTATTATTCTCCTTTAACTCCTCCCTTACCTCTATCTTTATTATAAATAGTATTAAGTTACCTTTAATTAAGTACTTTATTATTATAATTTTTTATATCCTTAAGATTATAATTATCTTAAACCTCTTAACTAGCTACTTCTTAATAAGCGCCCTTACTATTTCTCTCTTAATCCTATCTTTAATCTAAATTATTAGGGTCCTAGCCTTTTTATTATTTATTACTTTAAATCCTTTCTTTATAATATTACCTATTATTATTATAATAAATATCCCCTTAAGGCTTATATTACCTATTCTTATACCTATTAGGTTCTAGCTAGCTATTTATACCTAGCTCCTTTTACCCCTTTATATCTTCCTTTCCTAGGATTACTCTTCTACTATTTTCTTAAACTTATATACCTCTTTAAGCTATTAATCTACCTTTATAATAAACTCCTTTATATATTCAAGCCCTACCCCTATTATCCTTCCTACTTTATATATTATTCCTCCCTTTAATATATCTTATATAACTATTATAACTTTGAAGGCCTTTATTAATATTCTCTTAACGCGTATTCCCTTATCTTTAAGTTCCTTCCCCCCTATTAAGCTCCCTAGCCCCTACGCGGGTATCTCTCCTCTACTCCCTAACCTACTACTTCTACTACTACTACTACTACTTATAATTCCTCCCCCTATATTATATCCTAATATTAGGACTTATCTCGCCGTATATTAAAGTAAATTTAGATTAAGTATTAATTTACTAAAACTCTTATATTATTTAATAGGCTTATTAAGAGAATTATAGCTACTAATTATCCTATAAATAAGTACTAGGTTAATAACCTATAAGGCTAAGCTTATTATTATTATAAATAAGGCTACTATTTAGAATCTAACCTATTTAAAAGGCCTATTATAATCTAAAGTCTTTAACTAGATAGTAAGACTTAAGGGGTATTTAGTTAAAACTACTATTATTATAATTAATAAGCCTAATTATTATTCTAATAATTTAAGAAAGAAGGGTAAGTATTATTATAAGAGTTATTATAAGTATTTTTATATAACTAGTTACTAGGTTAATATAGCTAATAGCCTACTCTATTAGAAAAACTATATTAATTATACTATTCTAGCCTATTTTTATAGGTAGGATATTATAATTACCTAATATTTTAAGTATTAGTAGTCTAATACCTACTAGTATAAGCCTACTATCTATATTTAGTATTATTAAGATTATTTATAAAGTTATTAATAATTATCTTATTATTTAATTAGTAAATATTATAATAAAGCTTCTAATTAATTATATTATAAATAATATCTAATTAAACCCTTACTTCCTTTAAGTCTATATCTTTAATATAATATAATATTTTTATATTAAATTTTATAAGCTTATAATAGTTAGTAGTATACTTTATAATATATTTCTTATATATTATAATATTAGATAGCTAGCTAAACTTTTTTATTAATAATCTAGCTTATTTATTAATACTATTATTAAATATTATAAGGTATTATTTATTATTAGATAATTATCTAAGTCTACTACTCTAAGGCCTAGTTATAAAGACTTAATTAAAGATTATTATATATAGTTATAAAATCCTTTAATAGGTATATCTACTTAGTATAATTTAAAAAGAGGTAAATATTATAAAAGTATATTTCCTTTCTAATATATTTAATAGTAAAGCTAGTAGTAAGTAACTTACTATTATATATAGGATTAAAATAGCTAAGGTCTCCTAGATTTTATTAAAGTCCTTAATTTTCTCCTATTTTAATATTAGTACTAGACTATCCTAGCTAACCTAGCTAACTAGGCTAGCCTACCTAGTTATATAAGCCTAGTAGTCTAAGTAATCTAAAAGGTCTTTATTAAGGTAGGTTTTTATATATATATTATACTATCCTAGTATTAATAGCTACTTGTATACTAGTATTAATAGCTACTTATATAATAGTATTAATAATTATATTTATTGTATTATTAGAAGGGTTAGGTTCTAGGCTAATAGATCTTTTATAAATAGCTTCTTTAATAGATATCTACCTAGTAGTAGTAATACTATTATAAGATAATATAGTATCAGTTTATTATAATAATATACCTAGTAGAGGTAGATTATTAAATAGCTTATAAGAGGCTTTTATTCCTTTATTAAACCTAGATATAGCCTTTTATAATATAAGCTTATTAATTACCTAGTCTTAAGGCTAAGAAGGCTTAGAGTTTTTAAGGAGATTAACTTCTAATAATATAGATCTAGAATAAGTACCTTCTTACCTAGTAGAGGCTTCCTAAGTTAGTTTAATAGGCTTAAAGGTATCCTTTATAATTAAGGAGATAATATAGTAAGCTATATTATTAATAACTAATATAAAAATATACCCTATTTATATAAATTTATTTAATTAAAAGGTAAGAATAGTAATCTTATAAGTAATTTAAGGAGTTATAATAATAGAATATTAAGAAGGTAGGAAAAGAGTAGTAAATCTAGTAAGCTTTAATAGGAATCCCTAATAATTTCTCTAACTAAGGATTTAGAGGTCCTAGTTATTAAAGCCTTTAATAGAGGTTATTATATTATAATAGCTTAATAGGCTATTAAGAGCGTTATTAGATAATAGATTAGAGTACTATTATAATTATAAATCTAATAAGTATAATAGAAGTCTTTAGTAGGTCTTAGAGGAGATTAAATCTAGTATTGTAAGAATAGTATTAATCTATATTAGATAATTATATAGTATTTAAAGAGATATTAATTACCTAAGTATAAAATAAAGGTATTACTACTATTATTATAATAGCTAATAGATTTATTCTAATTTTATATATATATAATTAATTAATAGAGAAGGGAAGCTTCTTATAGGTATAAAACCTACTTATAGAAGGCTTCTAGCCTCTAAGCTACTAAGCTATCTAGCTACGTAATATATAATAATAGGATTAAAACTTTAATAATTAGGAATAGGGCTAGTACTAGTCCGTTTTAGCTTAAACTTTTAAAACTACTAGCTTATATAATAAATACTAGCGTGTTAGAATCTCACTAGCGTAGTCTTACTAGAGCTAGTATTATTAATTAAATAGAGGTACTATTTCTATTAAAAGCTTATATAGTCTACTAAAAGCGCATTTTTCTATATTATTCTATTCCCTAGATTACTAATAGACTAAGTATTTAAATTAGTACTTATTTATAGTACTAAAATTTAACTTAATAGTTAGTCTACTTATATATAATAAATCTACTATCTAAAGATAATAAACTTTATAATTTAACTAGAATAAAAACTAACTAATAGATTTAATAGAAATTCTATATATAATCTATCCTTAATAATTACGCTATAGAAATCTTAACTTAAAATTAGATAATAATTCTATATAACCTCTTTTATCTTCTTACTATAATCTTCTTACTATAATAGAATATCCGGAATTTTAGACCCTAAAGATCTCCTAGACCCCTTATCTAATAGATTATTTACTTTATACCCCTATTTAACTACTTTTAATTTAGCTTCTTATTATAAAGAATATTAAAGTCCTAACTTCCTTTATATTCTACCTACTTATATACCTACGCTTCTTATAATTTTTAAACTATATAAAGTTATTTAGCTTCTTTTAAAGAATTTAATACTATTAGAATTATTAAAATCTATATAATAGTTTAAAAGATATATTATAATAAATAGATTTACCTACTAGGAATCCTATTTCTTAGTATATTTTCTCTATATTAGCTTTATTAAAAAAAAATTCCTACCTTTTATTTTTATAACCTCTTCTACCTATTACTTACCTTTTAAACCCCTAGTATTACCCTAATTATACTAGGCTACGCTTAATACCCTCCCCTATATTCTTAATTAATTAACGCCCCCTTTTTAATATTAATCCTAATATTATAGGTAATAAATACCGGCGACTATATTAAAGTAAGGGTATAAGGCGTATTAAGTAGTTAAAAAACTCCTTTATAATATTCTTAACTAATATTATTTATACTTTATATCTTTTTTCTTTACCCTAATATTAATAGATTTTTTATAGAACTTCTTATATCCCCCTTAGTTTTAACGCCCTCTTACTATCTAGTAATTAAATCTACCTTCCTATTCTACTATTTAAGTTATTATTCCCCCTTAGAACTAGTAATAACCTACTCCCCTAGTCTTTAAAGAAGCTCCTAAAGAATCTACTCCCTAGCTACCCTCTAAATATTATAATTATACCTGTCGCTAGTATACCTACTAATAACTTAATATAAAAGATAATATTAAGTATTAACCTCCGCGCTAGTAAGGCTTATACCGGCGGTAAAATAATATATATAAGAGGCGGACGCTAGGCTAGGGATATTAAGTATATAAGGATCCCTATATAATAAGAGATATAATACTCTACTAGGTTAATAGATTATTTAACCTCCCTACTAATAAATATTTATATTATAATGTACTATCCTAGAAAAGTAAATATAATAGCTTAGGGGGCGGTTAATAGCTATATTATAATAGTAGGAAGAATAACTAGCTATCTCCTAACTAATTATATAAGCTAGCCGATATTAACTTATTACTTAAAGGGCTAGGAAAGGAGGCTAAGGTTAAGGTATAATTTATTAATAAATTACTAAGCGACGTATATAATATTATTATTAATAAATAGTTTATAAGAAGAAAGACTCTATATAGTAAAGAATTTCTAAATAATATTATTAACTATAATAATTATCTCTCCTTTACTAGTAAGGGTATAACTAATATTAATACCTATATTAAATAAACTATCTTCTAGATCTAGGGGTCTATTTATTATTTAATAGGTCCTCTTATTATTAATAATAGCCTTAAACTAAGATTCGCCTAGATTTATATACTAGATAGTATATAGAAGTAACTAGATATTTACTATTAATATTTTAATAATTTAAATTAAGATACCCTTACTTCTATTTAATATACCCTCTAGTCTATTAACTTATATATCTAGGGGTTTAAATCCTATTATAACCGCCTTAAGGAGGATAAATTATAATATCCTATTAATATTATAAGCGTCTATATCTAATAGCTAAATCTTAAATAATAGGATAAGAGTACTTATAATTAACCTACCTTTATAGAAGTTACCTATATTATAATAACTCTTAATAACGTTATAAGAGGCTAGATTAAGCAGGATATTTATATTAATCCCTAATTAATATCCTTCTTATATAGCCCTCTAATATCCGCTCCTATTTTTATTTAGTAAATAGTTATAGTATAACCGCCTCCTATTAGCTAGCTATTAGCTTCTAGGTAACTATCTACTATATATATTATAATAGAATTATATTACTAGTATACTTACCTAGTATACCTTAATTAGTAGTAATAATAATCTAAAGTAGGAAGATAGTAGTAACCCTAAGTAGGAACTAGACTATTATATTACTAATAAGTATATACCTTAAGGTTATAATAGGTCTTAGTAAGTAAGAAGATAATAATTCTATATAAAATAAATATAGGTAAGACTATTTGATATATTTCCCTAATTATTTTCTAGACCTAAATCTACTTAACTATAAATAGTTTTAAATAATTTAGATATTAGTTAGGGGAATTCTACTTTATATAAGGAAAGGGCTATTATAGCCTATTACTTAGAAGATTAATTAAGGGCTATACTATTAATATTAAAGATATAACTTAAGGTTAATTTATAAGTATTATAATTACCTACTTATCTTAAATTAAAAGCTTAGAATCCTTAATAAAACTTACTTTAATACGGCGAGATAAGTCCTAATATTAAGATATAATATTAAGGGAGGAGCTATAAGAGAGGGTAATAATAGTAGAGGTAGAGGAGGAAGGCTAAGAGGTAGAGGAGAGATACCTATATAAGGGCTAGGGAGCTTAATAGGGGGAAAGGAACTTAAAGATAAGGGAATACGCGTTAAGAGAATATTAGTAAAGGCCCTAAAAGCTATTATAATTATATAAGACGCGTTAAAGGGTAGAATAATATATAAAATAAGAAGAATAATAGGGGTAAGACTTAAATATATAAAAGAGTTTATTATAAAGGTAGATTAATAATTAAAAAAAGTATATAAGTTTAAGAAGATAGTAGAAAAATAATCTTAGGGAGGGAAAATATAAAGGGGTAAAAGGAGCTAAGTATAAATAGCTAGTTAGAGTCTAATAAATATAAAAATAAATAATATAAGCCTTAGAGGGATATTTATTATAATATTAATAGGTAATACTATTAAGAAGGGATCTAGAGTAATAAATAATAAAAAGGCTAGGACCTTAATAATTTAAATTAATAATAAAATTAAGAGAGAAATAATAAGGGTACTTATTAATAAATAGCTAGTTAAAAGATTTAAAATAATTATATTTTTAAAGATATAAGAGATTATAATAGTAAAGTACTTAATTAAGGGTAACTTAATACTATTTATAATAGAAATAAAGGTAAGAGAGGAGTTAAAAGAGAATAATAGATAAGTAAAGAAAATATATAAATTAATAAGAGTATTAAAGTAGACCTTTTTAATTATAATATATAAGGTATTAAAGAAGGTAGTAGATATATTAAAATAAAAGGAGGTAAAAGAGATAATTATCTAATAAAATAAAAAGAACTTCCTAGGATTAAAGATTATAAGGGTAGCTTAACTATAAATAGTTATATAATAGAGGAGAGAGGGAGAAGGAGTAAAAAAGAGGGCTTTACTATTATTAAAGTTACTTATATTAATTAAAAAGGGCCTAATAAAGGGGTATAACCTCTTAAAATATAAGAGATAGGAAAGGAATAGGGTAGTAATATAATATAAAATTTATATTAATAGGTATAACTTAAAAGAGTATAAAGTAAAGGAAGGGGAGATTAAAAAGTATAATAATTATAAGAAGAATAGTTATATAACCTAGAAATAAAGGTATATAATTAAGGTAAAAAAAAACCTAATAAACTCTATTAAAGGATTATAAAAAATAAGAAGAAGTTATATAAGGGCTTTATAAGAGGAAATAAGTAATAAGATACCCTAAAGTAGCCTTAAGGGAAGTAGATAATAATAGTAGTAAAGAAGAAGAGGAAGCTTATATTAAGGTTTAAAGACCTTAATAAGGTTATAATATAAATAGGTCCCTAAGGGAATATAAAGGAAAGGGGAATTATATTACTATTAATAGTAATATTATAAAATAGGCTAAAAAGATTAATTACTCTTTAAGTAAAGGAAATAAACTAATAAATATTAAAAGATATATTAATATAAGAGGCCCTAATTAATATAAAGATAAAAATTATAAGGGATATTTAATAAGGGTCTTTATAAAAGTATAAAAAATAATAAAACTATTATAATATAATATATAAAGAGAGTAGATTATAATAATAATAATACTATTAAAAGATAAAAAGGTATAATAAATTAATATCCTAGCTATCTAAAAACTATTATATATAAAGAGGATAAGCTTAATATATAACTTAAATAAGAGAGTATTCTACTTAATATATAAAGTTAAAAGAGATATAAAGATATATTTCTTTATAAATAAATATTAAAATATTAATAAATAGGGAGTTAAATTTATATTAAGGGATTTATACTCCTTAAAGATATAAATTATAAGGAAGGAAGGAGAAATATTAATATATCTTTAAATATATAATATATATAACCTTAGCTTAAAATCTAGGACTTTAATAGATAACTCCTTTATATTACTAGGGATAAAGGAGTAGTTAAGTTAACTTAAGAAGTATATATTAATAAAGGACTTTAACCTCTATTACTTAAATTAGAATAATAGGGGTAGGTATATATATTATAAAGTAATAAATATATTAATAAATATTATAAAGGAAAGGGGAGTAAAGCTTACTCTATTAAAGAATATAATAACTTAAAGGATAAAAAAAGTAAAAAGTACTATTAATTTAATATTTATAATAAGTCTATTAAATAAATATTATTAAGATATTATATTAAATTAGACCTTTATTATAAATCTAATTATATCTTAATATATATTAAGGTTAACTTTAAAGTAGAGGTAATAGTCTTATATTTATAAAGGGTATAAAAGATAATAGACTTAAAGGAAATAAAGAGATAAATAAGTATCCTTTAATATTTACTATTAAAAAGGGAGCTAATAACCAGAGAGTAGATAAATAGCTACTTAATTAAAATACTTTAAAGCTTAATAAAAATTATAAAGAAGGTAATATTATAAGTAAAATCCTTTTTAAAAGTAAAGTCCTTTTAAAACTCTAATTATATAAAAGTTATAAAGATAGTATTAAAGCTTAAGGTAAAGTATAATTATAAAAGAAGTTAAAAGAGTTTAAAGGTATAATAATATTAAAATAGGTAGAATGGTAATAGTTATTATATTACTAGCTATATAGGTGGAGAGAGATAGGATATATAAGATACTAAGATAGGTACTAGCGCGCGTCTAGTACGCGGCTAGTCTAACTAATTATATCCTATTTTAATATATTTTAATACTCCCACTTAAATAAAGTACCTATTAGTATAGTAGTATAACTAACTTATTAATATTCTATTCTTATTATCTAAAATCCCCCTTCTTAACTAAATACTAGGTAATAGGCGTAAAGGTAAGTAGATAGTAATAGAATTTCTATTTAAAGGGTAGTAATTTAGTAAAAGCCTTCTAAACGTAGGTTAGATAGACCCTAATAAGGTAGGTATAATTATAGGGTAACTAATTCTATTTATATAACTATTTCTAAGATATACTTATTTTATAAAGGTACGCTATTAAGGTTTCTATATTATAGTGACTTAATAGTACGTTTCTTACCTTTAATATACTAGATAAGCTTATACTAGGTAGGTAGAAGGGTGTTACGGGGCCTAATTTTAGTATCTATATCCTTAGCTATATTATAATTAAAAATAATGATATTAATGCCTAGGTAAAGGATTATAACTCCCTAGTAGTACTAGTTATCCGCTTCCTATTCTCGTCCTACCTAGGTGCGTATCTAGGTAGTAAAGATAGTAAGGCTATTACGGCCTAGGGGCACGTTACGCTAGAAGCTATTATAGGTACTATATTTACTAGCGTCTAGGAATACGTCACGCTAGTTCCATTTTATATTAATAATAGGGTAAGAGATAGGATTATAGTAGATATATACTATAGTCTAAGCCTAATAGTTTTATAAGAAAGTAGTTAACTTATCTACTATAATATTAGTCTATAGGCGGGAGCAGTCTAGTATCTAGATAATATTACTAGTAGTATAACTTACTATTTAAGCTAGGAATATAGAAGGATAATAAAGCTAAATAGGCCTATAAAGTCTATTTTATATTCTAATATTATAGCATAGAGTTATAGGGCTAGAAGAGTAGGTAGTTAGGAGCTAGCTATCCCTTAGTTAGTTATAAGAGCGCCCGTAGAGCGGCTAGGAGTACCCGTAGAGCCTTATTATACTAAAGACTCCTACTATTATAGTACTTCTAGGCCTAAGGCCTTATAGAAGGGGATAAATTTATCCTTAGGGAGAGCTTTAATAAGGCTATTAGCTACTTACTTATTAATCCTAATATATTCTAGCTTAATATTACTAGTAGTAACCCGTTCTTATATATAATAATATTAGATATTAATATACTTTATATATATATAAAACTAGGGGTTCTTAGCTAGGGTAATAGCTCCCTAATTATTATAATAGAGTATTATAGTAGTAGGCTAATAGGTATCCTTAGAGAGGTCTAGCTTAATAAGTAGCTATTAGAGCTAGATAGCCTCCTTAATAACTTATATCTAGCTTATATATTCTACTTTATAGCTAGATAGGGTAATAGTAGGCTATTACTTTAATAACTAGCTTATTACTCTACTACTAATATTAAAAATATAGCTTATAATTAACTATTAAGTATCTTAGTTACCGGCCTAATTAATATTATTATAACTAATAAGTAGAAAGATACTCCTACGGAAGGTAAGTTATAAGTTAGTTATACCTTGAAAGTTTAATTTATATCTATTAACTACTAAGATTATATAAGTAATATCTAGCCTAATCCTTAGTATAGTATATATTAGGGAGCTAATAGCTAACTAATATTCCTTTTAAAAGGTATTAGGGGTTATATAATCTTCCTTAAATACTTATAACTTATTTATATCTATTAGGGTTATTATAAGGTATAACTCTTATATATTAAAGTCCCTTAATACCTTTTTAATATAAGCTTCTTAGCCTAGCTATAATACCTAATTTACTTAATCCCGCCGAACTAATATACTTAAATAGAAGGAATATAAGCTAAAGTTAGTTATCTAAAAGTATTTATTAAGTATAACCTTAACTTAATTAATTATAATTTAACTAGGTCTAGTAATTAATAAATTATTTATATAAGTTATAATAATAACCTAATCTTTATAATTAATTAAGATACTTTTATTAATTATAAGTAGTATAAAGCCCTAAGTCTTTAGGAATATAAATAGCGTAGAAAACTAGACTTAAAGTAATTATTTTAGGTTATAAAGTACCTTCTTTAAGATATAAATAAGGTATTCCTTACCCTTAGTTATAAAGCCTTTAAGCTATTTAATATAAATATCTTCCTTAATATTCTTATAAAGAAAGGCCGTTTTAATATCTATTTAATCTAGTTCCTAATTAAGGGATATGCCTCGCGGTGTCTAGCAAGTACTATATTAGTACTACAGACCTGTACTAGATACAGCTACTATAAATGGTTTAAATCTATTAGAGGCTCGCCGCCGTCGCGTTATATTAAGCCTTCGGCGTTAGCTAGAGGTCTTTTCGCGACGTGGTAATAATAAGGGAATCATCCGATACGTATTTACCTGACCCGTATTTAGGCCTGAAGCTAGCCTCGGGCTAGTAGATATAATATCGTTCTAACTATACGGTAGGATACCCTTAGGCTCGACTCTATTCTAAGACTATTAGACCGCCCGGCGCGGCGGAGTAGCGAGGACGGGAAAAGACGCGACAGCGTACCTTATTCGTACTAAGGCCCGAAGCCGCTACTAGGGATAAAGGTAGCGGTAGATATAGTACCGCCTATACTATCGTAGAAGAGCTTAGTTAGTAAGAGTTAGGAATAGATATACGGCTAGGGCCCTGGGGTATATAGAAATATCTACTCTTATAAGACACGGTCGGCCTAAACTAGCTACGACTAGTTATTAAGGGAGACCTCTATAAGTAACGCGAAATAGGCTTTCTATAGAAGGCTTATAAGGCGTAGTATATAATAGTAGCGACCGTAGTTAAATATAGCCTAAAGTGTATATATATAGCCCTAGGGACCTTAACCCTTTAATAGGCTCTAACCCCTAGCGGATAGTCGCCTCTAGTAGCCGGATAGCCGTAAGTTTATAGGAAGCTTATAAAGGGATACTATCTATATAACCTAAAAAGATAGATATACGTATTAGGGAGAGAGAGATACCGGGGCTATATTATTAAAACGGGTTAATAGGAGACGAATCGTTAAGACGCCTCCTCTACCTCTTAGGGGTTTAAGTCCCTTCACGCAGTTATTAGCTAAGAGCGGCTAGGAGGACGGATACAGGTACCCTCCTATCTCCTTATACGGGCACCCCCTAGTAGGGGATAGACTAGAAAGAGATGCTAGGGCTATATCGTTAAAACGGGTTAATAGGAGACGAATCGTTAAGACGCGTCTTCTACCTCTTAGGGGTTTAAGTCCTCTTACGCAGTCATTAGCTAAGAGCGGCTAGGAGGACGAATATAGGTACCCTCCTATCTCCTTATACGGGCACCCCCTAGTAGGGAAAGGGCTAGGACTAGGTCTAAGGCCTAAGACGCGTTAGGTCGCGCCTAATATCTATAAGGGAAATCGCTTATAAAAACCACCTGACTAGTAGCTACTACGCGTCGTTAATATAGGCTGAAGCTAGTCTTAACTAGTAGATACGCTAGACTACTAGCTACTAGATAGGGCACCCTTAGGGTACGTGGACTACTAGATATAGGGAACTTATTAATACCGACTCTTATACCTCCTAGGGGTTTAAGTCCCCCCCGCGTAGTTACCGGCTGGGAGCGGAATAAAAAGTAGGTTTCGATATAGGCACGCCAGAAACCTAGTATAGTGTACCTTAGTTAGTAGGGTGGAAACACCGTATTATACTACCTAGTTAGGGGCTTAATACTAGTAGTCCCTACGAGATATAGACGGCCTAAATAAGGGAGACCTCTAATAGTAATACGAAGTAGGGGTCCTAACCCTATAAGGCGTGGTATTTAATAGCGACTACTACGGAGACCGTCTATTTAGCCTAAGAGGATAGTATACGCGTGTCGGTACGTGGAGCTAAGGGAATAATCTACCTAAATAGGGCCTGCGGCGGAGTAGAGAGCAAGCTAAAGCGGTAATAATACCTAGATCCGCTTAGGAGATATACTTAAGGAGTAAATAAGGATTAACTTAGGTACTAATAGTCCGCCTCCGCCGGAAGTATAAAGCCCCCCTACGGGCGAATAGTCCTAAGCTCTAAGGTAAAAGGTGACGCCTATAAGGAGGGGTGGAAACTAGGGTAAGGACCTAAATAAGTAGGATACTAACCTTATATATCTATCCTTGGCTTATAGTTAAGGAGCTAGGCTAGAAAATATTAGAGGTAAGGACGAGTAGTAGAAAGGAGCTAGCGGATAGCGTTAACGAGCTACTTATAGAAATAGTAGCGAATAGCGCTATTAACCTTACTAGGGAGGGCGAATAAATCGACTAGGGAGAGATAGATATACGAGAAGTAAATAGCGGTACCTTAGATCTAGATATCTAGTATACTAACCCTAAAGATATTATAATATAATATTAGAAGTGAAATAGGTATAATAATAACCCTACTAGAAGATAGGGTTATCTAGGAAATAGATATCTTAGCGATATAAGAACCCTATTATAACGCTAGGAACCGATTATCTTATAACCCTAGCTCCGGGGCGTTCTTCCTAGCGTATAAAGCTAGGCGGGATATACGAATATACTTCTATATTAATAAGAGGCTTTAAGTAGATAGCTAGGAGGTAGAGTTCCTTATAAGGGATATTAGTACTTTAAAGCTCTAGCTCCCTACTTAGGAGGGTAAGGAACACCTAGCCCGCTTCCAGTTATATAATATATATAACCCGAGCCTATTACTAGTAATAAACGAGAACCTGTTAAGCCTACTAATTATAAGGGAGGAGGTCGGGCGACCTAGTAAGTATATTATAGTAGGGGATTTTAACCTCTACTACCCTAACTAGAATAACCCGGGGCGGTTCTTATACTACTTAGAAGTAGACTAGCTAGTAGGAATTATAGCTAATAATAATATAAACCTAGCCTTACCGGATAGGATAGTTACTTAGAGGGTGAGGGGGTTTAAGAGCGCGATCGACCTAGTCTTTACTACGCCTAGACTTCTTAATATAGTATAGGTCTACTAGGTACGCCCTAAGCTATAATTCGGCTCCGACCACCTTCCTATATATATAGAGCTCGACCTGAGAGTAGAGGAGTAGTAGAGCGTACTAAAGAGGTCGTGGAAGACGGTAGACCCTAAGGAAGTTAGGAAAGGGGCTTAGGCGCTAAGCCGGAAACTAGGTCTCTAACTACTAGAAACTATAAACTAAATAGATAACTACCTCTCGCGGTTATAATAGGGCCTAAAGGAGGTCGTAGACAAGACGGTCCCCTAGGCGAAGCCTAGGGGTAGGAGAAAGACCTTCTAGAACTCGAAATACCGATATACTACTAAGGATACTATAAGAAGTATAAAAGTATTCTAGAGGTATAGAGATTCTACTACGGAGGGAGCTAAGAACGTAGCTATTAAGGAAAGGAATAGGGTACTAAGAACGGAGAAGGTAATCGACTTTAAAAGAAAGATTTATAATACTATTAAGTCTTAAAAGGGCATATAAGGCTTCGCTAAGTAGGCGAGGAACGATAGCTCGTCGCTATAACCCCTCCCTAAGTTCCCCCCTCTAAGGAGGAGTGATAGGGAAGGGGTAGCTAAGACTTTTAAGGAGAAAGTAGAAGTCCTACGGATAATATTCTTCCTACCCCCCTTATAAGCCGACCTAATAGATATTAATAGTATAGAATACCTACTACTAGTAGGTAATAATAGTAATATTATAAGCGAGGAAGTCCTATAAGCTATCCGTAGGTTAAAATAAGATAAGGCCCTAGGGATTAATAGGATCCCGAATCGGTTCCTTAAGCTAATACTAGATAGGCTCTTTAAGGAGCTCACTTATTTATTTAACGCGTGCTTCTACCTTAGCTACTACCTAAGGGAATTTAAGAAGGCTAATACGGTCGTCTTAAAGAAACTAAAGAAGGAGGACTATATAGTACTTAAGGCGTACCGTCTAATAGCGCTATTAAGTACCCTTAAAAAGGCCCTAGAATTAATAGTTATAAGGCGACTTAGCGACTATACTAAAAGTTAAGGCCTCCTCCCGTAATAATAAATAGGGGCGTAAAGGAATAGATTAATAGAGATAGTACTAGAAATAATTATAGACGCGGTATATACGGTATAAGACTATAGTAGAGGTAATATAACTAGCCTCCTCTTACTAGATATCGTAGGAGCCTTTAATAACGTCTCCTACCGGAGGCTTATCTATAACCTCTAGTATAAGGGGATCCCTCGCTATATTATAAGCTAGACGGAAAGTTTCCTAGTAGAAAGGTCCTCGTCTATTATAATTAGGGGGATAATAAGTAGGATAGAGCCGGTAGAGATAGGGATTCCCTAGGGGTCGCTAATCTCTCCTATCCTCTTCCTATTCTTTAACGCGCCACTTATTAAGGAGTATACGGCGGCTAAACTATAATTATAAGTTAAAGGGTTTATAGATAATATCTACCTACTAGTATATAAGAAAACTACGGAAGGTAACTATAAGACCTTAGAACTAGTATACGAGATCTACCTTAAATAGGCTTTAATATACGGGGCGAGTTTCGCCCCCTAGAAATATAAATTAGTCTACCTTACCCGTTACCTCCGTCGCTTTAATATAAGTGCGGTTATTAACCTAGGGTATATAATAATAAAGTTATAAACGGAGATCTAAGTCCTAGAACTATATATTAACGGTAAATTATAGTAGGGCTTATACTTAAAAAGGGTATAGGCGAAACTCGCTACCTAGAGCCTCGCCCTATTTATAACGACGGTATTAACCTAGGGAGCTACCCTTAGTAGGGTAAGGAAAGTATATAACGCGATAGTATAGCTAGTTATAACCTACGCGTCCGCCTTATAATATATATTATAAAGACTAAGGGATATAAAGAAGATATATATAAGGAAGCTTAAAGTTATCTAAAATAACTACTTAAGACGCGTACTAGGGGTATATAAGGCTACTTTAATATAAGTACTAGAGGTAGAGTTAGGGATAGCCCTTATATAACTAATACTAGATTACTCGGTTCTCCGCCGGTATATATTAAAGGGGATCTACCTAGTAACGGTAATAGGGAATATACGTATCTAAAGGAAGCTAAACGCTAAGAGGGGGAGGAGGAGAGAGGTAGTAAAATCCCCCGCGGAAGAGAAGAATAAGTAGGCTCTACGCTCCCTACGCCTAGACGACGGGGGCGCGATTATAACTAGGGAGGTAGCCCGCCCCCCTTAAAGGATTAAGAAGATAATATACTATTAGTAGAGGTCCTCCTAGGATACTATATAGGATGAATACTAGTCGGGACTAGGAGCTAGGGATTACCCCCCCGCCTAGCTCGGGGGCTTATAGACCAGTAGGAGGACCCTTTATAAGGGCCTTTAGAAGGCTGAGAGCTCCGTCTTTACGTAGATAAAGACGGGAAAGATTAGGCTAGCCGCCTTCTTATACTAGTATAGAGTCCCCGGCTATATATTTATAAGCTACGGGTACGGCTAGCGTAGGCAGGATACGAAGTATATCCTTATCTATTACCCTAGGCTCTAGGACCGCTATTAGGAGTTAAAGGATACCTTAGGCGCGGTAGACGCCTATAAGATACTCGCGAAGGCGGGGGGGGTAAAATAAATAGTAAGATAGATAATCTAGACTAGGCTACTAGGCTAGTTCTCGCTCGTAGTAAAGTAGTTATACTAGAGCCGACCTTAGACGTAAATCTTTACTACCGGAGCGAATTTCGCTTTTATAGTATATAAGCCGGCCCTAGGGAGCTAGACTAATATAGTAGTAAATACGACCGCCTATTATTATAGAGGACCGAATATAGTATAAAGAGAAAACGGAATAGAAGTTATAGAGAAGGTAGGAAAGGTAAGGGTTTTTACCCGCGCCTATACTTGATATAAGTATATAGTTTCCCCTACGAGTCGGCTACTATCGTAGCGACTATAAAATACCCGTAGGCCCCTGTAATTATCTTTTATTAGTTTAGATAGACGCGTATATAATTTATAAATAAATAAATAAAATCTTCCCCCCTTAAGATTACTTCTTTACTACCTTCCTAAATTTATATATTTCTTTAAGCTATTAATCTACCTTTATAATAAAGTCTTTTATATATTTAAGCTCTACCCCTACTATCCTTTTTATCTTATATATTATCCCGCCTTTTAACGCGTTTTATATAATTATAATAGCTTTTAAGGCCTTTATTAATATCCTTCTAATATATATTCTCTTATCTTTAAGTTCCTTCCCCCTTATTAAGCTACCTAGTCCTTATACGGGTATCTCTCCTCTACTCCCTAGTCTACCGCCTCTATTACTACTACCCCTTATAACTCCTCCCCTAATACTTTATCCTAATATTAAGACTTATCTCGCTATATATTAAAGTAATTTATTAAGGTAATTAGTTAATCTAACTTAATTCTTATAAGGTAATAGTTATATAAGCTTATAAGTAATATTATATATTAGAAGTATAAACTATAATTCTTTATATAATAGAGTATATTAATAAAACCCTTATAAGTATTTATAATATTAAGTAAGTTAAGGTATACTTCCTTATATATAAGGGTACTACGTAATAATATAGCTATTAAGTATTATATATATATACGTACATATATAGAACTCTCTATTCTTATTAATAGTAAGACTAATTACTACCCTTCCCTTTAGGGGGAATTCCCTCCTTTATATATTATAGGTAAAGGGGTAGCGTAGTACTACTATATATTATAAACGCTATATTAATAGTAGTATTATATTCCTAGCTAATCCTTATAATTATCTCTTTATCTAGGCTCTTAGGCTTTAAGAGTATAAAAGGTTATAATTTATAAAAGATACTCCCTTAATAATAGAATATACCTCTAATAAGAGTATAATAATATAATTAATTATAAGACCCTCTAAGCTAAGCCTTAAGGAATTTATAGTTTTATTAAATTATAATAGTCGCGGATACTACTCTTATATATAATCCTCTATTATAATATATTCCTATTATACTTCCTATTATCCTTTATTAATTTATTATTAAAGTAGTTAGAAGTCTTAGTATTTTAAAGTAAATAGGAAGTTATTACTATTAAGGGTTTATTAAGTACTTAAGGCGTACCTTCTTTATATAACTTTAATATTATTCTTTTAATTATAATATCTTTATTTTTTATTAATTATATTAAGTCCTTTTTAAGTCTTATTTATATTATTACCCCCTCTACGCCTTATTATACCTCTTTATACCTCTAGTAGTTATTTTATAAGTAATCCTTAATAATAAACTTACCCTTACTATTAATTAAAAAAAGACTACTATTACCCCCTCTACTTATAATAATATATAACCTCCCCTATTAAGCCGCTCCTAGCGTATTCTTTTATTATCTTATATAATATACCTTTATTATATTATATTCTAATCTAAAGAGCTATAAGTTTAATATTTTTTAGTTAAGGCTTTATTTATCCCTTTAATAGTATAACTTATATATATACCTCCCCTAGCTCTACTAGATATAATTATTATAAAGATCTTAATATTAAATATTAATAAGAGATCTCTACTTATACTTATTATATTTATACGCGCCTTCTTTAATCCTTAGATATTATAACTACTTTAAATACTAGCTCTAACCTCCTTTAACTTATTAGATTCTAGTAAACCTTTAATAGGCTTATTTAATAATATTATTATTACCTTTACCGCGCCTCCTTTACCCCCGCTACTATTATAACTCCTACTAGGGTTAACCTAGCTATTACTATCTATATTATAATACCTTAGAGGGTATTCTTAATATCCTTTATTAATATATATATATTACTCTATCTCCCCTTTTAAAGTATTATTAAAGCCTTATTAATATAATATAAGAGCGCCTCCCTCCTATTATAAAGGATAAAGAAGAGAATAATAAGGAGGATACTCCTATTATTAATAGTAGTAATAGTAATAGGCCTAGTACTACTATTAATATAATATAATAGCCCTCTCTTATAATACCTTTAATAGTCTAGTTATATTAAGTATCTTTTCTTTTTTATTTATAATAAGAAGGGTAATCCTACTTAAATCTTTCTAATATATCTAGTATATTAACTAAGTCCTACTTACGTAGCTATTAATTATAATTATAAGACTAACCCTTCTACTTTACTAGATATTAAGGTTTATTATAAGAGATCTTATAATTAAGAGTAACTTTAACTTCCTATTTATCTTTATTATTTATAAGCTCTACTTATATAGCTTTTATAATACTTTTATTATTACTTTAATATAACTTTATAAGTAAGACGTAAAAGATATTATATATATAAAAGGTATTAAGTAGTTATAACTTATATACTTAACTACTAATATAATTAAGGACCTTAAAAGGCCTTAGATAATATTATAATAGTTTCTTAGTTACTTATACTAATCTAATATACTTTATATTTAATAAGATATAATTACTTATATTATATTATCTTTACTTTTACTATTTATTTATATACTCTACTTATATAACTTATATTTAATATAAGTACTACTTTAAACCTTCCTTTTATTTCTAAAGTAATTTAACCCTTTTTTATACTAATAGGACTTCTCCTAATAATAGCTCTAAAAGCTTTATATCTAACTTAGGTAAGTAGTTATAAAGCGCCTTATATAAAGGTAACCTAGTACTAGTATACTTTATATAATTATATATAAACTCTACTAAATAAAGTAACTCTACCTAGTTATCTTATCTCTAGGTAGAATAGTAGTATAAATACTACTTAAGCGTGCTATTCTATCTCTCTATTTAACTATCTATTTAGGGATAAAAAGTAGTATTAAGCTTTCTTTTTATATTAGTATAATAATATATAACTACCTAGAAGCTACTTATAAATACTATCCCTTAATTATTAATAATACCTTTTAGCTAATTAAACCTTAAAAATATTTTATAATATAATAGGTTAATAATATTAATAGTATTAACTATCTTTATAATAGGTAAATACCTAGCTACCTTAATATAATAATTTATAACTACTAAGATTATATTATAAACGCCGCCCTTTTATTTACTTAAAGGGAGATTTATAATAAAATCTATTATAATTTCTTAAAAAGGTCTTATAAGTATTAATAATAGTAATAATATATTATAAATAGTATATTTATATAGCTTTATTAATTAATAGGTTAAGTATTCTTATATATAATTATAAATATCTTATCCTATTAATTTTTAATAGAACTTCTACTTAATAAGCTCTTATATATACTTTTATAAGTAGTAGCTAGTATAAGGGTTATTATAATAAAGCTTTAAGATTTCTTATCTAATTACTTTATTACTAGGTATAAAAACTACGCCGCCCTTATAAAGGACCCCTATCTTATCTATTAATAGAGATATATTAGCGGCCTTTTTATAGCCCTAGGACTTTAATAATTATTTCTTATTATAAATATCCTTATCTCCCTCTTAGAGATATTAGAGTATCTTTAATATTAAGTTATTATATTTATTTTATACGCGCTCTATTATTAATATAGTTATAATATACCTTCTAAGTACTATTTAATTAATATTAAACTATCCTATAATAGGGTTTAAGCTATTACTTATACTACTCTACGTCCTTAAGAGCGCGTTACTCTCCCCTATTTTTAGGGTATAAGGCTTTCTAAGCCCTATCTTTAACCTTTTATACTATTTATAATTATAGGCCTTATTATCTTATAAACCTTTATAAATATTATATATATAATACTTATTAGAAGGAATATACTTAATATTCTTTAACTTATTTTATAATATTAATAAATAAGTATCTTCTTTATCTATTACTAATATATAGTCTAGTTACCTTAATAGGGCGTTAACTAGGTTCTTAGTACCTATATAATAATACATCTTAAAGTTATATATTATAAGCTTTATTACCTAATATACTTATCTCCTTATTAATAATAATATTATCTAGAAATACTTTAAGTTATTATAATTAATAATTATTATAATTAGGTATAAACTACCTTCTAAGAAGTACCTTTATACCTAGAATACCTTAATTATTATAAGTAGTTCCTAATTATAAATCTTATATCTTATTTCTACTAAATATAACTTATAAGAGTAGAAAGTAATAGGATACTATTCTACTTCTACCCCTTTAATATTAATAAAGAACTTTTATAATAAAATAGTTATAATAGCTAGAATTAAAGTATTAATCTCTAGTTAGATTTCTCTTATAAGGTTAAAATATATAAGTAATAGCGCCTCTTAAAAGAGTTACTTTAACTACTTAAACGCCGCTCTTATAATATTACTTAATATTAACTTTTTATTTTTAATATATAAATAATTATTTTTTAGATAGTCTATTAATATTATAATAATAGAGGAATAGTACTTAATAAAATAATAGTAGAAATTAATAAACTTTAAAAAGATCTAAATATCCTTAATACTCCTAGGTTCTAGCTACTCTATTATAGTATCTACTTTACGTGGATTTATATATATACTATTATAGCTAATAATAAAGCTAAGGAATTCTACTTCTACTATTATAAATTTATATTTCTTTAGGCTAATATAAAGTTTAAATTTATAAAGATATTATAATACTACCTTTATAACTCTAATATAAGACTTTTTATCCTAGGAGTAGATAAGAATATTATCTAAATAAATAATATATATAATATTAAGTAGTCCTACTAGGGCCTTATTAATATATACTTAAAATAAGGTAGGTATATTAATAAGTCTAAAAGGTATAATTATATATTTAAAATAGCTATACTTTATATAAAATATAGTCTTCTATTTATTACCCTTTCTTATTTATAAGTAATAATATATATCCTTAAGATCTAATTTAATTAAAGTACTTAATATTAATTAATCTTATTAATATTTTATTAATTAATAGAAGTAGATAATAGTTCTTAATTATAATCTTATTAAGCGCCTTATAATTAATATATAAATATAATATTCTATCCTTTTTTAGTATAAAAAGAATTAATACGCCTATTAGACTTATAGAATAATAAATCTATCCCTTTTTTAAAGTCTACTTAAGGTACTCCCTTAATACGCGTAATTCTTTCTCTAATAGGTTATAAAGTAGGTTAAAAGGAGGTTCTTTATTCTCCCTTATATTAATCGCGTAATTATAATATATATAATCTAATAGCGCCTTAATATTCTTAATTAAAAAGACGTCTTAAAATTCCTAAAATTCTAGAGGGAGCTTAACTTTAGGTAGTAGGCTTTTATTACCTACTCCTAAGTATATTATAATAAATACGACGCTATTAAGCTACTCCTCTAAGGCTTTAATAGTATTAAAGTACTCCTTAATATTACTTTTCTTAATAAGGAATTACTAGTTCTATATAAGTTAATCTACTTAGGGATTTTATTCTTCTAATTATAAATACCTAAGGTAGAAGTTATAATTAAGGTTTACTATTATATAAAAGGCGCCCTTATAATATTATATAATATTATTAAAATTAATAAGTTAAATTTCTCTTATATAGGAATTTAATAATAATATTAGGTTCTTAACTCTATTATATAGGGTATTATTAAAGCTTAAGTCTAGTTCCTAATCCTACTCCTTTACTAAGTATACGTTAATATAATTAGTATCTACTCTAAAGTTAATTAATATAATAAATTCTCTTTATAAGCTCTTAAGCTCTATTTATATTATAATAATAAGTCGTTATATCTACTTCTTCCCTTATATTATAATAGTAGATATAATTATAATACTTAGGGTTTTTTTTAAATTTAAGCCTCTCTTAGCTAGCTTATTATTAGATATCCTATTAGCCGTAGGCTTATTAATTATAATACTTATAACTATTAATTTTACGCTTTAATAATCCTTAATTATATATCCCTTCTTTTAATAATTATAATACTTAATAGTAGAGAGGTTAGGTTTAGGCCTTTAAGGGAGGTATAATAACGCCTTAATACTACCCCGCCCTTCTTACTTTATATATAAGCTATTATCTCTTCGCCCTTAGAAATTTCCTCTTCCTCTTTAAGGATATTAACCCCTAGTAGGAGTATTATCCCTTTAATCTTTACGTATAAATAATATTATATAAGGCTCTAATTAGGTCGCTAATATAATAAGAGTATCCCTTATCTCTAGGATATTAGGTTATATTATAAGTTAATTATAAAGATCCTTAATTCCTTATATAACTTATTTAAAAGGTTATTACGGAGTATATACTCTATTAATAGCTCGAGTTATCTTTCTAATCTAGTAAGGTAATTTATAAAGTTTATAATCTTTTAATATTCCTTTTACTTAGCTTCTAAGTAGCGCTTACTAGTTATTAGATATTAATTTTAAGGATCTTCTATTTAATCTATTAGGAAACTATTAAAGTATTCCTAGGACTATTTATCCTTTAATATATCCTTTATATACTTATACTACGTAGCCTTAAGGTCTAGGGCTATATATTATAATATATATTAGATTTTTATAGAGTTATTAAGAAAACAGGTTATACTTATTTTAATTATATTAACTATATTATTAAATTATTCTTAATATTTTTATACTAACTTCCTATTATATATACGTAGGTCCTACGGCCTAAGAATATAAGTTTTATATTAAAGACGCTTTAATTTTAATTCTTCTATTAATAATAGGTAATATTAATAACCTATTTAAGTAGTATTATTAGTATATATTTCCCGCTCTAACTCTTATAAATATTATTATAAATATTATATCTACTACCTCTTAGAGATTTCTTCTTTAAGTTCTTATATCCTTTATAATAGTACTTCTTAGGTTTTAAGTAGTAGGGACTAGGTTTATACGCCTAGTAGCTACCCCTAGATAATTAATTATAATCGCGATATATCTATTATTAATTTATTAACTAATTCTTAAGACTTACTCTCTTTATAAGCTTAATCCCTTATATTTAGGCGGGTTATCTATACTAGTTAACTAACTTTTTTACCTTATACTTATAATAACCCTTCTCCGCTTATCTTATTAATAGTCGGGCTACTACCCCTAAATAGGGTAGAGTAATTAGAATATAAGGGTACTACGTAATAATATAGCTATTAAGTATTATAAATAGTACGTATATATATATATATATAGAACTCTCTATTCTTATTAATAGTAAGACTAATTACTACTCTTCCCTTTAGGGGGAATTCCCTCCTCTATATATTATAGGTAAAGGGGTAGCGTAGTACTACTACGTACTATAGACGCTACGTCGATAGTAGTACCGTATTCCTAACTAGTCCTTATATTATACCTCTACTATATTTATTAATTATTATAACTATTACTTATATATCTTTAAGTAGGCCTTAAGCCCTTAGCCTCTAGCTTAGAGGATAAGATAGATATAAATAATAAGGAGTAGGTACCTAGCGTATTAATATTATATTACTTATACTTATATAAGTAGCTAAGTAAGCTTTAACTATTTAATACTAAGTTCCCTTCTCTTAATTTAATTAGATAGTTTTTTATTTCTTTCTTAAGTTATCTTTATATACTAGCGCCCCTAGAGCGTTTTACCTACTCTTAGTAAATAAGATAAAAGAGATTAATACTCTTTATACTTACTCTTAAGTAATTAATTAGGCTAGCGATAAGATCTACTTATACGCGGTACTAGCTATAAACCTATTACTTATTAATAGAGCTAAGAGGTCTTTAATCTAAATATAATTAGATTAAAATTAAGATATTATATAATAATAGAGCTCCTTATATAAAGTTTTTATATACGCGGTAAGCGCGCCCTTAATATATATAATAATACCTACCTTAGTTCCCGCTAGTAGTATTAACTCTACGTATAAGAGACTCTAGGTTAAGAGATAGAAGGTATTATATTAAGTAGAAGAGTTAGAATAATAGGCTAGGGCTACCCCCCCTAGCTAGGAGAATTATAACTACACGTAGGAGTAGGAGTAATAACCCTATAATTATAAGTATAGCTAGTAGGATTTTAATATAATCTACTTTCTCTTATAAGTAGATTATTATATAACCTAGTACTAGGAAATAGTAATATAATAATAGTAATAAAGTATATTTATACCCCCCCTTAATAACTCTAATAACTCCCTCTTATATATTATAGAAAAGTTATATAATAATTCCTAATAGAAGTATTATAAGCATTCTACTAGGCTAGTAGTAGTAGTAATATAATATAATAAGTTAAATAGAAAAGGATACCTTAATATTAGATAATATAAGAGAGGAGTAGCTAAGGTAGTAGTAGACTAGTAGGAGGGTTAAAGGTACTTATTAGTATTAATTAAACTATATAAAGAAGGGTAAGAGGGTAATTAAAGAAGTATAAACCTTTTAAGAGTAGAGAAAAGGGCGTAGCCCTAGTAAGAGAGAGGAGTATATAAATATTAGGATCTAATACTAGGGTAGTATAAAGTATAAGGGAGAGGATAGTATATAATATTTAAAGGCCTAGAAGCGTTATAATAAATAAGGTAAGTAAGAGAGGTTTTCTTTTATAATTTATAGTTTCCTCTTAATAAACTAGAGTTAGAACGCTCTTATTAGCTCTAAGTAACTAGATAGTAGAGTATAAAATATAAATATAAATATAAGTAATTAATTAAATATCCTTTTTTACTTTTATTAATTCTATCTTAATATTTATAACTCCTATTTATAATAATAGTACTTTTACTTCTTATTAAAGTCTTTATATATTTCTTATATATCTTCTAGATTTTCTTCTAGAACCTATTAATAATATTAGGGAGGGTATCCCTTCTATTTAATAAGATATTAGAGTTTACCCTTCTTTATCTTTTTATTTAAAATCTCTTTTAACTCCTATTACTTATTATTATTAATAAGTTCTAGAGGTAGTAGCTTAAGTATAAAGGTATCACCTTACCTACGCGTATATAGCTCTAAGAGAGAAATATAAAAAATAGGGTAGATTATATATATTAAAAGTAATATTAGGTAATACGCCTACTTACTAATAAGTCTAAGGATATAAAATAGATTAATAAGCTTATATAATAACTTCCTACTTAATTACTTTTACTTTAAGTTCTTTATATTTAGTATAACTAAGTCTTAATAATTAAAAGATAGTCTTAATAATTAAAAGATATTAGCTTATACTTCCTATTATAAAACTTTACTTATATTTCTAGTATATCTTATTATTAACTTAATAGGTCTTTATATAATTTATAAAGTTTTTAGATATATTATCTTATATTTAATACCTCCTCTTAATAAGTTTTATCCCTAGAATATATAAGAATCTTAGATTAATAGTTATAATAAAGCTTAAAAGGATTATAACCTATTATTATATTCTTTATATTATAATATATAAATTTAGCTAGGGGTAATAACCCTACCTAATTATTTTATTTATTATTATAGTAAGTTCTTAAATAATATTCTAATATTTAATTCTAATATTCTATTTAGCTATTAGTTTATAGATAAAAGGCTATACTTAGCTTATAATTTAACTTTAAATAGTAGTATAAGTTAGATTAATAATTACTTATAAATAGACTCCCTTAATTTAATATAATATTATTAGGAGTATTATACTTTAAGAAGACTTCTTTAAATAAGATATTTATAAGATTACTTACCTTAAAGTCCTTTTATATAAGAAGGTAGCGAAGTATCTTTATATACCTATTAATAATTATAAGAATAATATTATAAACCCCTTTATACTATTTATATAAGGGAAGATTTATAATAAAATCTATTATAATTAACCTTTATAACCTAGTTAGCTTAGGAAGTATAATTAAGTTATTATATAATTAATATCTTTTAACTTAACTCTTTAATAAATATTATAAGAATTAGTATATTCTTTAATATCTATCTTTATACCTATCTAGGTATATCTTTAATAAAGGAGATTAAGTATCTTATTAAGCCTAAAATACCCTATTAAGGGGTTATTATAATAGTATTTTAATAGCTCTTTATAAATTAATAAGTCTTTGGGAATATATAATTTCTTATTATACTTAAGTAAACCTTAACTATTAAATATAAGGAATCTTTTATAAAATAGTAGAGAGTAGCTTAAACGTATAAGTACTAAGTAGTAAAGTATTTAAGAAACACGTATATAAGGGAAGTAGGGGAGTAGTAGGGCGCCCTAGCCCTAATTAAGGGACTACTAGGGGTAAAGGTAGTAGAGCTAAAGAGGGAGGAGAGTATAAAGAGCTATATATTAAAGTAGGAGTTATAAGGGCCTTTACTCTATTTATAAGCTTAATAAATATAATAATACTTAGACTATAATATATATATATTATAAAGATTATAAATAAATTAAGTAGTTAAGTTATTATAATAATAGTAGCCCTTAAAGTTATAAAGAATATATAATTTAAGGACTTAAACGCGTTTAAATAGAAGATTTTAATAATAGGTATTAACTTAGTATAAATATATATTAAAGAACTTTAATAAAAAGGGAGAGAATATAAGGAGAGAGTATAAGACTTTAATAGGCTAGAGATTATTAATTAGGTTAATACCTTAATAAAATAGGACTCCTTATAAGGTTAATAAAGTTAAAGGAACCTCTTTATAAGGAATATACTACCCCCCCCCTTATAAAGGCTATATATATAGATATTAAAGGTAGTTAAAGCTAAGAGGGTCTAGTAGATACTAATAGTATTAAAAGATAAAAAGGAGAGGGAAGTAGTAGTAGAAATAGTAGGTAAAAGGCTAGCTATAATATTCTAAGCCTCTAATTATAAATACGCGTTAAAAATTATAGTAGTAAATTAAATAAAAAGTAGGGATATACTATTATAAATTACTTTAATAGAGGTAAGGGAGGTATTAAAGAGGGAGTAGTTATAAGTAAATATAATATATTACTTTATAATAGTAGTTAAGAAATTATTTAATATAATAGTATATAAGGTATAAGTATCTATCTTTAATATAAAGAATTAGTAGGTAATTAAAGAAAAGATTTAATAAGAGAATAAGGCCCTCTACCCTAATTTAAATATAATAGAAAGGAGGTAGTTAATAAGTATATATATACTTAAAAAAGCCTACTCCTCCTTTATAATAAATATTATATTATTAATAATAGTAGATAAGTTAATTAAAAAGGGTTTAATAAAAGTAGAAGAAATAAAACTTATAAAATAATATAAATAAAGGGTTAAATTAATATAATATTTTAAATATTAATTATATAAATATATATATTATAACTACTTTAATAATATATAATATACTAATTATAATTAGGGTTATAATATAATAGAGTATAAAGTAAAGATTATAAGTACCTTATAAGGGTATATTATATATAAATAATAAGGCTACTCCTCTTAATTTAATAAATATTTAATAAGGGCTAGGGAGAGGTAATATATTAAATAATAAGTTATAAATAAGACCCTATTTTATAAGATTAGATAGGAGTATATAATAGTAGTAATAAATATTAAAGGATTTATAATTATAAGAGTAAAGAAAAAAAGGAAGGTTATAATTAATTAAGTAATATATAATATATTAAGTAGTAGGGAGTAATTAAGATTATAAAGACTTAGGTATAAGTTAAAGAGATTATTTATCTTTAAGAGGCTCCTAGTAAAGGAGCTAAGCTAGAAAATATTAGAGGTAATAATAAGTAATAGTAAGGAGCTATTAAATAGTATTAATAAACTACTTATAAAAGTAGTAGTAAATAGCCTTACCTATTTAATTAAAAAAGGTAAATAAGCTACCTTAAAAGAAATAAATATATAAGAGGAAAGTAGTAGTATCTTAAGCCTAGAGATTTAATATATTAACCTTAAAGATATTATAATATAATATTAGGGGTAAAATAAGTATAATAATAACCTTATTAAAAGATAGAGCTATTTAAAATATAAATATTTTAGTAATCTAGGAATTATATTATAATATTAAGAATTATTTATTATATAACCCTAGCTCTAAAGCGTTCTTTTTAGTATATAAAGTAGAGTAGGGTATATAAGTATATTTTTATATTAATAAAAGACTTTAAATAGATAATTAAAATATAAAGTTCTTTATAAAAAATATTAATACCTTTAAGCTCTAATTTTATATTTAAAAGGAGGGGGAATACTTAATATACCTCTAATTATATAATATATATAACCTAAGCTTATTATTAATAATAAATAAAAATCTATTAAGCCTTTAAATAATAGAGGAAGAGGTTAGCTACCCTAAGGAATATATTATAATAGGAGATTTTAACCTCTATTACTTTAATTAAAATAATTTAAGATATTTTTTATACTACTTTAAAGTAGATTAATTAATAGGAATTATATTTAATAATAAAATAGACCTAGCTTTATTAGATAAAATAATTACTTAAAGGATAAAAGGGTTTAAAAATATAATTAACTTAATCTTTATTATACTTAGGCTCCTTAATATAATATAGGCCTATTAAGTATACCTTAAGTTATAATTTAGCTTTAACTACCTTCTTATATATATAAAGCTTAATCTAAGGGTAGAAGAATAATGATATATACCTAGGAGATTATAAAAACTAGTAGACTTAAAAGAGATTAAGAATAGGGCTTATATATTAAATTAAAAGCTAGGCCTTAAGCTATTAAAGATTATAAATTAAATAGATAACTACCTCTTATAACATTAATAGGGTTTAAAGGAGATAGTAAAGGAGATAATCCCCTAGGTAAAGCTTAAGAGTAAAGGGAGAACCTTTTAAAATTTAAAGTATTAACTTATTATAAAAAATATTATAAAAAGTATAAAAGTATTTTAATAAAGTAGGGATATTATTATAAAGGGAGCTAAGAATATAATTATTAAAGAGAGAGATAGAATATTATAAATAAAGAAGGTAATTAACTTTAAAAGGAAAGTTTATAATATTATTAAATTATAAAAGGGTATATAAGGCCTTATTAAGTAGGTAAAGAATAATAGCTTATTATTATAACCCCTCCTTAAGTTTCCCTCTTTAAGAAGGGATAATAGGGATAGGGTAGCTAAGACCTTTAAAGAGAAAGTAGAAGTCTTATAAATAATATTCTTTCTACCCCCATTATAAGTTAATTTAAATAATATTAAGAGGATAAAGTACTTATTACTATTAATAGACCCTAATAATAGGATAATATATAAGGAGGTTTAATAAGCTATTTATAAATTAAATTAAAATAAAGTTCTAAGGATTGATAAGATCTTAAATTAATTTTTTAAGTTAATAGTAGATAAGCTCTTTAAAGAGCTTATTTATTTATTTAATATATACTTCTCCTTTAATTATTATTTAAGGGAGTTTAAGAAGGCTAATATAATTATTTTAAAAAATTTAAAGAAGGAAGATTATATAATATTTAAGGTATATTATTTAATAGTACTATTAAGTACCTTTAAAAAGGCCTTAAAATTAATAATTAATAAGTAACTTAATAATTATATTAAGAGCTAAGGCCTCCTTTAAAAATAAATAAGGGTATAAAAGAAGAGATTAATTAAGATTATATTAAAAATTATTATAAAAGTAATATATATAATATAAGATTATAATAGGGCTAATATAACTAGCCTTCTTTTATTAGATATTATAAGAGCTTTTAATAATATCTCTTACTAAAGACTTATTTATAACCTTAAAAGAAAGAGGATCCCCTATTATATTATAAGTTAAATAAAAAGCTTTTTAAAGGGGAAGCCTTTATCTATTACTATTAGAAGGATAATAAGTAAAATAGAACTAATAAAAATAGAGATCTTCTAAGGGTTATTAATCTTTTTTATCCTCTTTTTATTTTTTAACGCGCTATTTATTAAGGAGTATATAACTATTAAATTATAATTATAAGTTAAAGGGTTTATAAATAATATCTACTTACTAGTATATAAGAAAATTATAAAAGGAAATTATAAAACCCTAGAACTAGTATATAAGATCTACTTTAAATAGGCCTTAATATATAAAATAAGCTTTACCCCTTAAAAGTATAAGTTAATTTATCTTACCTACTACCCCTACTACTTTAATATAAATATAATAATTAATCTAGGGTATATAATAATAAAACCCTAGGTAGAGATTTAAGTCCTAAGATTATATATTAATAGTAAATTATAATAAAGCTTATATTTAAAGAGGGTATAAATAAAGCTTACTACTTAAAGCCTAGCCCTTTTTATAATATTAATATTAATATAAAGAGCTACCTTTAATAAGGCTAGGAGGGTATATAATATAATAATAAGGTTAATAATAACCTACGCGTCTATTATATAATATATATTATAAGGCCTAAGGGAAATAAAGAAGATATATATAAAGAAGCTTAAAGTTATTTAAAATAACTACTTAAGATATATATTAAAGGTATATAAAGCTACCTTAATATAAATATTAAAGATAAAGGTAGGGATAGCTATTATATAATTAATATTAGACTACTTAATTCTCTACTAATATATATTAAAAGGAATTTACCTAATAATAATAATAAGAAATAGATATATCTAGAGGAAGCTTAAAGCTAAAAAAGGGAAGAAGAAAAAGGTAGTAGAGTCCCTTATAAAGGAGAAGAATAAGTAGACTTTATACTCCTTATACCTAGATAACTAAAATATAATTATAATTAAGGAGGTAACTTAATACCCTTAAAAGATTAAAAAGAAGATATACTATTAATAAAAGTCCTCTTAAGAGGTAATATAAAAAGAATATTAAGTAGGATTAAGGGCTAGGGATTATCCCCCTACTTAGCTTAAAGGCTTATAAATTAATAGAAGAGCCCTTTATAAAGGCTTTTAAAAGGTTAAGAGCTCCGCCTTTATATAAATAAAAACAGAGAAGATAGGGCTAGCTACCTTCTTATATTAATATAAAGTCCCTAGTATTATATCTATAAGTTATAAGTATAACTAGTATAGGTAAGATATAAGATATATCCTTATTAACTACTTTAAGTTTTATAACTATTATTAGGAGCTAAGGGATACCTTAAGTATATTAAATACTTATAAGATACTTATAAATATAAAAGGAGTAAAGTAGGTAGTAAAATAAATAATTTAAACTAGGATATTAAGTTAGTTCTTACTTATAATAATATAATTATATTAGGATTAAGCTAAGGTATAAGTCTTTATTATTAGAATAATATCTATTACTATAATATATAATCTAGCCCTAAGGAGCTAGGATAATAAAGTAATAAATATTAATATTAAGTATAAAGAGCTAAATATAATATAAAGAGAAATAGACTAGAAGTTATAAAGAGATAAGAATAATAAGGGTTTTCACCTAGGCCTTTATAAAGTATAAGTATATAGTTTCTCTTATAAGTTAGCTATTATAATAGTAACTATAATATACTTATAAGCCCTTATAATTATCTTCTAATAGTTTAAATAGATATAAGTATAACTTATTAATTAATTAATTAATTAACTATTAAATATCTATTAACTAGCTCTTCTAACTTATCTATCTATTATTTTACCTACGCGTTACTAGCTAATAAAAATATCTTCTTATTAGAGTACTTTAATTAATTTAATTATAAATTTTAAAGTTATAATATATACTATTTTATTTTCCGCTATTATATTAGCTAGAAAATATAGAATAAGTTATTTATAACTAATAGTTCTAGTAATAGGATTAAGCTATTTCTTAGCTATATTATAAGTATATTAAGGTAGTATCTTATTTATACTCCTTATATTTCTAAGTTAAGGGTTTTTATACCTTAATAGATATACTCTATCTAAAACTATTATTCTAATAGCTATATTAATAATTCCTAGTACTATTAATCTTATAATTAGTACTAGTATTTATAACTACCTTATATATATATTATATATTATAATAAGTTTACCTTTATTACTAGAGGGTTATAAGCCCTATCCTAGTATAGGAAATATATAAGCCTCTATTATAATATAAAAAATAGGGTTTAATAAACCTACTACTATTAATAGCTTTTATTATAATATAAGGATAGGTTTATTTATTACCCTACCCTTACTTTTATGATTAGGGCGCCTTAATAGCGTATTAACTAGGTTAATCTTACTTAGTTTATACTTAATAATAAAGTTATAAGTTAAGAGTCTTATTACCTATCTTACCTATTAACTATTTAAGGCCTTTATATTTATAAAACCCCTTAAGTTATTATAATTAATAAGTACTTTAACTAGATAAAAACTACCTTCTAAGTAGTATCTCTACTACTTAAAGTTTATAACTATTATAAGTAACTCTTTATTATAAGTTTTATAATATTCTTTAATAGAGTTTATTTTCTTACTTTAAAAGGCTATAAGATACTATTAACCTAATTCCTAGAGTTATAATAAGATACTAGCTAGTTTAAAATCTAATATATTAGTCTTAACTCGCGTAGGTAATATAAGATTAAAGTATCTTAATATTAGTATATTAAGAAATACCTAATAGAGTATATTAAATATATACTCCGCTCTATTAAGCTAATTAAAAGGACCTATCTTAATACCTTTTATACTACCCTTTAATAGCTTTATTAAGGGTAATATAATTTATAAATATTAATAAATAAAATAATAATAAAAATTTATAAATCTAAGAAAAATCTATACTTTATAAAAGCTCTTTAACCTAGGTTATAATTAGATAGTATCTACTTTATATTAATCTATTATAACGCCTTTAATTAATATAATAAATCCTAAGAACTCTACTTTAATTATAAAGAACTAATATTTCTTTAAGTTAGTAAATAATTTATACTATTAAAGCTACTTAAGTACTTTATATATAATTCTAAATAGATAAGAATATTATTAAGATAAATAATATAGAATTTATTTAATAACCCTATTAAGGACTTATTAATATAAGCTTAAAAGGTTACTAGAGTATTTATAAGACTAAATAATATTATTAAATACTTAAAATAATTATATTATATATAAAATATAAGTTTTTACTTATCTCCTTTTTAAATATAAATATAATATATATCCTTAAAATTAAGTTTTATAAAGACCTTTACTCTATTTAATTAATCTAATATTTAATTAATTAGGGGTAAAGAATATCTATTTTTAATAGTTACTTTATTTAACTTATAATAATTAATATATAGATATAAGCCTCTATCCTTCTTTAAGATAAATAGGATAGGTAATCTTATAAGACTCTTAGAGTACTTAATCTATCCTTTTATTAAGACTTTATTTAGATAGTATCTTAATTCCGCTAACTCTATATTTAATAGGTTATATAAGGGTTTATAAGGTAGGTTACTAGTTATATTAATAGCCTAATTACTTCCTTAATAAGATAGTAGATATCTAGCTTCTTTAACTAAGAATATATCTAAGAACTTATTAAACTTTAGAGGTAATATATATAAATTAATTATATATTCTTTATTTAGATTACTTATACCTACTACTCTAAGTCTTAATTATATAAGTTCTAGATTAATAATATTAGAAATAAGAAGTATATAAATAGTAGGCTATTTCTTTAAGAATTTTATAAAGTATTATAGATTATTTAGTTAAAATAATAACTTATTAATTCTAAAATACTACTTCTTTATACTTATATTAACCTTAATACCTATTATATACTATATAAGTCTATTGATAACTAGTAGTAGTCCTACCTTATCTATTATATAAAAGATATAGGTATATTAATAAGAAAACCCCTAACTATTAATAATTTAATATATTATATTATATATATTATAATAAAAGATAGGCTTACTATTTATAAAGCTTAGTTATAATAACTTAGTATCTTTAATATATCTTAAACTTACTTTAATAGTATAAGCTTATAAGATAATATTTAGCTAGGAATTATAATTAAGATATCTTTTATATTTAAGAGGCTTATACTTTAGTATTATCTTAACTTTATATTAATATAATATTAGAGGTTTAACCTCTACTTCTTATAACCTCTCCCTTAATAATTTAGAGTCCTTAATAGGGTCTAGCCTTTTCCCTACTCTTTACTTATATATTAGCCCTATTTACTTATTATAATAAGGTTTAAGCGTCTTCCTTTTTATTAGAATCTACCTTATTTTAATAGGTTAGGATAACTTATAATATAGTAGCCCTTCTTATTATAATTCTAATAAGTAATATCTAATAAATCGCGTAATTTAGGCTTATTATAACTACTCTTACTATTATAACTACCTATTCCTTATCCTCTTATAATATTATTCCTATTTATTTATAGTTTTTTACCTTTATTATAATCTATATACTTATATAATATATTTTACTAGCCTTTCTTACCTAAGCTTTTAATCTTATTAATATTAACTTTAAGGTATACTAATAATAATAGGAGTTTATCTCTTATATTAAGTAGGGACCCCTAATTTATAAAGGCGATTTAAAGCTCTTTAATAAGCTTAATATATAAATTTATTACCTACTTACTTTTAACTTTTTTAGGAAGTTAGGCTTTTAAAGATATTAAGTATATTTTAAACTTATAAATTATTTATATTAAGTATTAATATATATTAATATATTATTAATATATACTTAACTCCTTATTTATAAGACCCTTAATATAATTTAATATTTCTAATAGATAAGAATATAAATAAGTAGCTTAAAGTTATTCTAAGTTACTCTTAAGTATTAATATTATATATAAAATATATAATATCTATATAATAAAGTTAAATAGAGTTTATAAAAAAGATATATTATATTATTATATCTAGTCTTAATATTTATAGATATTCTTATTATAATAGTTAGGAATAGAGGTTAGCTTTAATATACTTTAGATAGGACTAGAGTACTCCTTAGCTTTATTATATATATACTTCTAACCTATAATACTATTATTATAAAGAGAAATCTATTCCCTTAATTCTAGGATAGTAATATCTACTTTAACTTCTTTAAGTTATTAAATTTATAATAACTCTTTTTACTTATATCTTACCTACGTAAGGCGTTCTATTATAGGGGGAATACTTCCTTTATAATTCTCTAAATCTCCCTTAGGGGTATTTTTAGTATTATTAGGTTTATCTATATCTCTTATATAACTTTCCTATTCCCTTTCCTATTAGCTAAGATTATTATTAATAGTATTTAATAAACTACTTTTATCTTACCTCTATTATAATAGCGTATTACTTATAATACTACTAGAGCGAGTTATATTTATTATAACTAATAATAGATTACTACCCTTAAATAGGTAGAAGAATTAGAATTATTAGAATTATAAATTATAGGGGTTATATAATAATATAAAATTAATCTATTTTTATTATAAGATTAATTCTTAAGAAACCTAAGAATTATTTTATAAGAGATCTTATAAACCCCTTAAAGAGACTAGTAAGCCTTATATATTATTTCCCCTTACGGGTTAATATAAGGGCGTGATATATACTAAGTATATACGACGTATAGCCTATTTAATTAGTTATAACAGGTTACTACTCCTACTCCTACGCGTAGTTATAGTTCTCCTAGCTAGGGTAGCCTTAGCCTTTTATTCTATCTTTTCTACTTAATATACCTTCTATCTCTTAACCTAGAGTCTCTTATATATTAAGCTAATACTACTAATAGGAACTAAAGTAGGTATTATTATATATACTAAGAGCGCGCTTATAATATATATAAAAACTTTATATTATAAGCTCTACTATTATATAATATCCTAGTTTTATTCTAACTATATTTAGATTAGAGACCTCTTAGCTCTATTAATAAGTAATAGATTTATAGCTAGTACTATATATAAGTAGATATTATTACTAGCCTAAATAAATAATTAGACTATCTATTAAAGACTATTAAATATTTATACTACTTTTTTATATTACTAGAAAGTATTCTTAATATTATAATCTTAGTAAAATATTATAATTAAAACTAAAGTCTTAGTAATTTAAGTTAATACTTTAGTACTAATACTTAGTACCTACCTAGGTACTAACTTAAGATACTTAGTATCTATATAAGTACTAACTTAAGATACTTAGTACTAGATTTTAGTATTAAATTCCTAAGACTTAAGTTAGATACCTAACTCGAGTTTAAAGTACTAACTCGACGCGGTTAGTCTATTTATAATTAGTCTAGTTTAATAGTCTAAAGGTCTTTAAAAACTATCTATTAGTAAGAAAGATATAAGTAATAGTATAATATAACCTACTAGTAGCCTACTATACTAAAGGAGGGGAGGTATATATATACTAGAATAAGGTATACGCGTATTAAAGAGTATTACTATTTATAAGGTTGTATAAGGACTCTATATAGGCTAATAGGCCCTAAAAAGGACGCTGAGGTATTCGGATTATTACCTAAACACCCCTATTCTTATAGATATACATGCGCGTATACGTACCGGTAGCATACTACTAATAGTAGGCCATATAGTTATATAACCCTTACATATTATTATAAATTAAAAGTATCTAAAGTAAGGCTTAAACTTATAACCTTTAGATATCTAGAGTATATTTATACTATTATATAGAATTATATAAGACTAATACTTTAGTTAACTAAGTTTATATATAGGGTAAGCAAGGGTTTATTAACGAGATTATAGTAGAACTAGAAAATACCTATAAAAATTCAAGATTTTTACGTTAGAAAATCACCCCTACTACCTGGCGTTTAGTAGGTGACGTGAATAGTAGGGAGTATATTAGACGTTTTAGCCTGTAAATATAATAGTATTAGCTATATTATATATACTTATAGACTAATTTAAATTATTCTAATAGTATTAGATACCTAGTAATAAGACGGATATTTCCCCCTATTTAGACTAACATTAGATATATTAGTAGGTAAGGTAAATAGTAGGGAGTATATTAGACCCGTTAGTAGGTAGGCGGGCTATAAATATAATAGTATTAGCTATATTATATATATATACCTATTCTAATAGCGTTTTATACCTAGTAATAAGATAGATATTTCCCCCTATTTAGGCTGATATTAGATATATTAGTAGGTAGATATTAGATATATTAATAGGTAACGTAAATAGTAGGAGTTTTAGCTTATAAATACGATAGTATTAGCTAATATAGTAATATAGCGATTTAGACTATTCTAATAGTATTACCTACCTAGTAATAAGATAGATATTTCCCTCTATTTAAGCTAATATTAGATATATTAGTAGGTAGATATTAGATATATTAGTAAGTAATATAAATAGTAGGGTTTTTAGCTTATAAATATAATAGTATTAGCTAATATAGTAATATACTAATTTAGACTATTCTAATAGTATTACCTAGTACCTAGTAATAAGATAGATATTCCCCCTATTTAGGTTAATATTAGATATATTAGTAGGAATGTAAATAGTAGGGTTTTTAGCCTATAAATGTAATAGTATTAGCCTATATAGTAATATAGCGATTTAGACTATTCTAATAGCATTACCTACCTAGTAATAAGATAGATAGATCCCCCTATTTAAGCTAATATTAGATATATTAGTAGGTAATATAAATAGTAGGGTTTTTAGCTTATAAATATAATAGTATTAGCTATATTATATATATATACCTGTTTTAATAGCATTTTATACCTAGTAATAAGACGGATATTTCCCCCTATTTAAACTTATAGTAGATATATTAGTAGGCGTTATTATAGAATAGGTAAAATATAAATAATACTAAGATTTTTATTATTTATAATCTATATTCTAGCTGTTAGCGTATAGAATTTAGTAGGGAAATCTATTTATTCTAAAATATCTTTTAAACTACTATATAGATTTTTATAATTTTTAAAGTATTAGATAGCTAAAAGTAAGCTATATAACGTTATTTAAATAGAAAAGATTATAAAGCGTTAGTACGTAGGTAGGTAGAATATAAAGAAATATTAGACTTTTAATATTCGCGCTAGTCTAGGAAAGGAATCTAGGGGACTTATTAACTAACTAATAAGCCGCGATAAGCTTAGGGTCCTAATTCCAGTATATTCTATTATAGTAAAGAAGATAGTATACTATCTAGATGATAAGTAGAGGTCTAGCGCTAATTTACTACATTAAGTTAGTTGAGTAAAGCTATATTTGTGAGAATACTCGTAAGCATATGCTATGTAACTGTAGGGATAATAGCTAGGATGCACAACTGTTTACAGGCACTTGGGAAGCAGGTCAAAAGCATAGTGGGGCCTAACTCAGTTAGACATTGAGCAGGATGCTACCAGGCTTTCATCTATGATGAGCTACCCCTTGTTGTGCGGCGTCAGTACATACAGTCCGCTCGCATCTACCTTGCATGATACACCTTCTACGCTTCCTGTCCTGAATCTTTCGCGAAGGAAATGGAAGCTTCCTCGTTATTGCCTAGTCTTCTCTATGACACTCCTTCTGGTCAAAAGCAATTCCTCACACGAATCGTTTTGTGTGTTTATAGAGGGTATTGAAAGTGTCTTCACGAGATGACATCTCGCTACATAGCCTGATCACTTCATAGAGGTGGCTTGCATCTGTTCCACTCGGCTGAATACTAACAAGCCGTGCCTCGCCAGCCTGCTAGGTATCGCCGTGTCGCTAGAGCTGCGAAAGGCGCCGAAGGGAGGAGCTCACCTTGTATGCATTCCCGGGCAGATTTGGGGCTATGAAGGCTTAGCCAGGTATATTGGGTTGAGCGCTCTGCGTAACGTCCTCGCTCAGCACTCTATGTTCAACCTGAACGTGAGATGTCGAAAAATCAGTGATATCTTTGCTCCAACCACACTGTTCGCACTTCCATGATCGACTACGTCCGATGGTTATCCCCACATTCATAGCCGATTGTGAAGCCCTCTTTGTCTCTACGGATTCTCTAGACTAAAGGATAACAGCCTTGGCCGCTTTCGGGCTTCTGGAACTCTACCACACTGTAGCTGTCACTTAGTATTGCTCGTCCTGGTTTCAAATTTAGGTATAGAACTAGAGGAGTCAACCGGAATGTCCACATTAAGCGGGCTCTATTTTTAAGAAAGCAGGACATTAGTTCCCGCACTGGATCAAAGCAACATCTGAAAGAGCTCCTCATTCTTCTTCAATCGGCATAGTCTGAAGCGAGAAGGTTCGCCTCTTTTGTGGCCCAGGTGAAATGGAGGGTATTGGTGGCGTCAACAAGGATTCGCTCTCAATGTTGCGCACTGCAAGTGAGTTAATGATTGAGTTATGTGTCACGGAAAAGCGACCGTTGCGTACCTTGAATATATACAAATTTCTACATAATATTGTTAGGTTGGAGCTATGCACACCCAGTACAAGAGATTCTCTATCCAACAACATTGACTAATATGGCTTGAATAAACCCTGGACAAGGGGTTTTCGATATTTGCGAATGAGGAACATTGAGAAGCTAGTACCAAAGATAAGTCTCAGAAGAAGCGCAATGGAAATGGCTCTCCGCAGGCGATCCGTGTAGCCGGCAAGTAACATCATGCCTGTAACACCAGCCGCCGACCCTTTGCCTCTCCGCATAACCGAAGTGCTGCCAGTCCTATTGTCGAAACCGCCAATGCGAACACCGTTAGAAGATGGCGAGCAGGAATTTCCCGCCGTCAGTGCGAGCTCCCGTATTCTCCACGATTGGAATCTGCTGTTCAAAAGCCAGATAGTGAACCGTAGATCCCAAGGAGAGCATGTTGGCCAACTCCAGAGCTTGGCCGTGGCAGGCGTGTCAATAATTTCCAAAAGATCTGCTATAATGCTAAGAGTCAAGCCCCACAGTAGAAGTGGCTGATCATCATCATCAGTTTGCTTCAATTTAGATAGACGGGTCACAAAGCCGCCGAGTAATGATGTTCTCGGCTTTTGGGAAATCGGCTCGGCAAAAGAGCTGATGTACAAGCTTTCTGTCGGTCGTAACTTCACCGCACCAAAAATGAGCTGGCCGACTACTAATCGAACCAGAGTTCTTGAGATAGGTGCTCTCTGCCGCGTAAATCGCTCTGTTATATCACAGCGAACATCTCTCCTGAGGGTAGGGGACAAAATTCCTCTGAGAGAAGTCCAATGCGCTGAATGAACCTCGGATGGCTGCAAAACCAATGGTGGGAGATCATGGCGCATCTGCAGATATACGAAAGGACATAGGACCATGAGTCTAGGCGCTTTAGTAAAGATTGAAGATATAAGGGGACGAAACACTCACGGTACATTGTTCCATGTCGTTGTCAGTATTCTTTCGGGAAGGTTCCCAATATAAAGGCAATGATCTACGTTAAGTTCCAGGCCCGTTTCTTCCCTTGTCTCTCTTTCGCTTGTAGCACGATCGTCCGGATCCCTAGGTTCTCTCTTCCCACCTGGAAGGGCGATGTGACCTGTCCATCTGTCGCCAGGTCGTGCAGCACGCTTAATGAGCAGTACTTCAGGATCCCCTTGCTGAACCCAAGATTGAGAGAAAAAGCTCTCAAGAGACTCTTGAACTGTATGAGCAGGAGATGAAAGGATATCTTGGTCATAGGTGGGCTTCTGGGGAAACACAGGGCGAACGCGCAGCACCACAGCGACGGACGCTCTCTTCTTACATCCTGGCGGATTGGGGACTTGTGGGCAATCCTCCTGATTGATTTCTTGGAGAGCAGTCTTAAGGCGTGTGACGAAGGACATCGTAGCTTTCCCGACTGCCGCAGTCCCGTTGATTATTGTCAGGAGTTTAAGGCGCTCGTAGATTCGTGATAGAATAGAACGGAGTCCCGAAGTACGGAACTATTCCATAGAACTAGAACTAGTTCTATGTCCCCACGTGGTCTCCACGTTCCCAACCCTCAATGGAGGTAGTCCATATCTTGGGATTGCTCGGTATGCCTTTACTTCGTTTGGTTGAATCTTTAGTGGTCAATCGAGTCGATCTCTATTCGCAATGCGTTACGGTGAAACATTGAGGCGTTCCACGTACACTCCCTGGGAACAAAACTACATTGACTATAGCAAGCTCAAGCATCTGCTGCGGGAAGATGCCCCCGAGGGTCAGGGTCGGGAATGGACAGAAGATGACGAAGGCCAATTCGTTGAGGAGCTTGTCAATGTGCAGCTTGAGAGTGTGAATGCCTTCCAGGGTGAGACTTACAAGAGTCTCCGTGATCGGACGTCTGAGTGTGAAGCAAAACTACAAAAGCTGAAAGTTACGGGTGACAATGTCGCGCAAGAATCAGACAAGCATCCGCAAGAGGAAGAGAAGGGTGAGGAGGATGGCAGTCTAGATAAGATACTCAAAGAGCTGGACGATATCTCCAAAGAGCTCAATGAGTTGGAAAAGTACAGCCGAATTAATTACACAGGCTTTTTGAAAGCTGCCAAAAAACATGACCGGAAGCGCTCAAGATACAGAGTGCGGCCATTGCTGCAAGTGAGGCTCGCAGCCTTGCCATTCAATTCCGAAGACTATTCGCCATTGTTGTACAGGTAGGTGGTACCCCCAACTTGCAGATACTACTTTTGCGGATTGATATATACCACAGGCTGTCTATAATGTACTCGTTTGTAAGACAGAGGAAGGGCGGAACCTCAGAGGAAACCAGCTGCTTGAGCGAAAGTAGAAGCAGTAATGACACGTTCACATCTCACAAATGTACGAATAACATGCGGAACGTGAGATATGTGCTGATAGATCAACGGTGTAGTCTGGGTTCATCCAGAGAATCTACTTGAAGTTAAGACATACATTCTTCGGCGTCTTCCTGTTCTGATGTACAACTCCCAGACATCAAAGGTCTTGGAAGGAGGTCAGGTAGATCCTACCATAACGTCGCTCTATTTTGACAACCCTCAGTTTGATCTATATAGCAAAAAACTCGAGCGCAGTTCGAATGCCTCATCATTGCGACTGAGATGGTTTGGACAGCTCAATGATAAGCCTGAGATCTACTTTGAAAAGAAAACCGTCGAGGACAGTGGTGACAGTGTTGAGACACGGTTCCCCATCAAGGCGAAATATATTCAGCCGTTCATCAAAGGAGATTATATGATGGAGAGAAGTGTGGAGAAGCTTCGTGATAGAGAAGGCCCTGAAGGGAATGGTGTAGCGAGCCTACAAAGATGTGTGGAAGACATCCAAACATTCATAAAAGAGAACAGGCTTTGCCCTGTATTGAGAGCCAACTACACTCGTACAGCGTTTCAAATCCCAGGTGATGACAATGTCCGGATATCCATTGACACAGATGTGGCTTTCGTCCGGGAAGACTCTCTTGATCCAGATCGACCATGTCGAAGTCCAGAAGACTGGCACGGGGCAGACATTGACAGACTCGGAATCAAATTTCCATTCACGGAAATTAGACAAGGAGAGGTATCCAGATTTCCCCACGCGCTTCTGGAGATCAAAATAAAGAAGGACACAAGCAAGCGGACAGTTGAATGGACTTCAGATCTCATGTCTTCGCATCTTCTAAAGGAGGCCCCGAGATTCTCGAAATTCATACATGGAGTCGCTCAGCTTTTCGAGGATCAGGTCAACACCTTTCCATTTTGGTTGAGTGATCTGGAGATAGATATCAGGAAAGACCCGCAAGATGCCTTCCAGGAGGAGCAAGAGAAGAAAACGAAGCAAGCCGAGGACGAGGTGGCGGTTGGTAGCTTTCTCGGATCCAAGTCTGTCCAATCCTTCAAGGCTGCGGTTGGATCGCCAGCCGGCAAAGCAGTAAGCGACTTTGGTAAACGAAGGTCAATGACTAACATCGATAATCCTGCCGAAGCGCCGGACTCGGATGACGAGCCAGATCACGCGACTCGATCAACCCCAGGTGGCCTCTCTGGTCTATTCTCCTTGTCGCCTTTCTCCAACTCCAAGTATGCACGTGCCCACGGCCGTAAGATGTCAGTACAACTGCCTCCGGGGGTTCATGAACCAGGCAAGTATATTAAAGACATGAACCCCGTGAGCGTAGAGCCGAAGGTATGGCTTGCGAACCAGCGGACGTTCATCAAATGGCAGCACATATCGGTGTTGCTGGCTTCATTGTCTCTGGGACTCTACAACGCAGCAGGTGTAGAAAATAAAGTTGCGCAGAGTTTGGCAGTCGTGTACACGGTCATAGCTCTGTTTGCTGGGGCTTGGGGCTGGTGGACATTTCTGCAAAGGAGCAAAATGATTGAGCAAAGGAGTGGGAAGGATTTTGACTATGTTGTGGGGCCCATAATCGTTTGTGTTGGGTTGTGCGTTGCACTGTGTCTGAATTTTGGCCTCAAGGTGACTTTTGTGATTGAGAAGGAAGCATTCCGCTAACACTTCGCAGTATCAAGCAGCCTCTACTCAAGATAAACAGTATCGTAATGCCAGTGACATTGTTCACCCGAAGGAAGTCTTCGCTTTGGGCAGCTTGCCTGAAGGTATGATACCTCTAGGCTTGCGCTGAATCTTGGAAAACCCATCTTTGCGCTAAGTACAGGACTGAATAATCTACTTTCAGCCGCTTGTGCCATTGCATGGTTACCATCGTTGTTGAATCGCCGGCCAAGCACAAATGTCAATACCAACAGATACTCTCTTCTCACATAGCTTCATATTTAAGCCGCCTATAACACGGGTGGGTCAAATACCCCAAAGAGGATCAAGCTGGGAAGCTACCTTGTCACGCCGAACAAAACAACTTCCATTCTTATGGCAAAAACTGTCGAATGGTTGATGTGTCTTCGTAGGGTGGACCGTCTTGAGGAACGATAGCAAGCCTAGTGCCACTTAAACTCCGAATGTACCATAGCCAAGCTACCAAAGTCCTTCTATTGACTGAAAAAGAACGTAAAGTAAGATACTGGGAACTACAAGCACCTTGTGATTTAAAATGCATTAAGACCCTTTAAATCCACAGATTGACTGGCTTGGGTTTAGGATCTTGTTTTTCAATTCTCGTAGCGAATCAGCTATATCAATATTGCCACTGAAGATTTATGTGAGCATTGTCAACTTTCTATTAGGCTGAAGGTAAGATATGATAATATTGATACTTATGCAATAGACGTCATATGACTCATTCGTGCTATTTACAAGTCTTCGAATGCGTTTTACGTTGTTCATGATTATAAAGTTCCATTAGCCTGGTATGCGGCAATGGCCCGGTTCTTCGTTGGAGCGACCATTCAGGTCTCTAGGGGTATCATGATCCATATGTTTGCACCTCCAAGATCTTTCTTCTTGACAGCTCGCCTTCCTGGTTATCTTTGCCCCCTTTCAAGGTTTCTCTCCCTTCTGCGACTTCCATCTCCTCTTCGGTGGTACTCCCGCTCTTCAGCTCTCCATCGATCTCGAAACCTTCGCTTCTCTCGACCAAGCTCCGATAATAGTCCACCAAAACTTCGGGTTTAGGGACAATCCTCCATTCCACCCGCCATAGGAACTCCAGTTCAAGTAGAGCCAGCTCTTTCAGGCTCACACCTCCAACGCGAGCATACGTATTATTCGTCCAGAAGCTATCGCTCAAACCCTTGCTTGCTACAGTTGCGCTTGTAATAAGGAATCGATGTACCGTTAAGGAGGAGATTGTGAAGGCGGGATAGAGCGCACACAAGCGGTCAATGTAATACACCATGCTCAGTAGTATGGGTGGCGAAAGCGTAGCATGCGTAGTCAATCGTTGGAGGTAGTCCTTCACGCCAATGCCTGGGGGTGCTCGAGAATGAAATCTGGTCAATCGACCATCCTTGAGTGGGATCTCGTCATTGAAGCGTATCAGTTCCAATAACATGTTGCTTATCAGCAGCACTAGATCCTTCACGTCACACGTCTCATACTGTACCGGCATATACTTTACTGCAGCCTTTGGTGGACGTGCACGCTTAGGTGAGGATCGCGCAGATCCTTGGCTGGAGGAAGAAGAGGTCTGTGCAAGGGTGGCGGAGGACGCAGCAGCAGTTTGAGCGTCCGAAGACGCCATTGCCGAATGATTCGAACTCATGCGCGGCTCTAGCGCGGATTCGGGTGTTGGTCGAGGCGGGCTTGGAGTGACTCTCCGCTTCCGGGATGATTTCGGAAGGTCGTCCGCCGAAGGTATAGGCTGTACGGGAGGTGAATACTGAGTACCCGCATCAACTGTTGAGTTCTTTGCCGAGGAAGCGGACAGAGGTCTTTTGAGCGGGCTCGGAGTGACTAAGGGTGACTGAGAGACATGCCGTGGAAAGGCAGCGGGCGGAGGAGGTTTGATGTAGGGTCGTGGGGAGGAGGCAGTGGGAAAACGGTATGATGCATCATACGACCGTGGAGAGCAGGATGTGACGCTGGCGTGGAGGGTGGGCGAGGGAGAGGAAGTTATCATCTCAATATCATAAGGGGAGTGGCAGCTGCTGCCACTACTCCTGCTCCTGCTCCTGCGGTTGGCGATAGGACTTCGCGAAAGGGAAGTGCCGTTCGTCTGGGCGAGGAATTCACGCGCATACTTGTAGAGGCGAGTGAGTAAGGTGCGTTCGTCGTATGTGCAAGGAACGAAGTCCGAGTAACATGATTCTCTGGCAGAGTTGGGATTGCGCCAAGTGTGGGTAGTGTTGGAATAGTAATGGCGTGCGGGCGTTGCATGACGGCCTTTCGGCCTTGCAATGCCGACCGGCTTCATACCGTTAGCGCGGTTTGGCATTTTCGAGGAGTAAGGTAAGGTAGTGTGTCTTGAGTTTTGTCGAGTGATACCTCGCCAGCACAGAAAGCCTTCTGAAGTATGGTGGTCTATGGATGGAGACTGGGGAATTTATTCATCGTTTTCTGATGAGGACAAACGTTCAGGGCCAGAAAGATGATTCGCTTTCAGGGGAATCTCCTTCATCTCTATGCTTTAAATACACCGTCTATAACGACGTTTCTGCTTTTCTTGCGCTCTCGCCTTGCGCAAGACCTTCCTCAACTATGACATGCTCGATCTCAAGTGCCATTTACCCCAGATTTCATCCCCGCAAAAAGAAATCAACGTTCCGGAAGCGCACCGAAAGGTTGACTAATGCCGACAGCCGCAGTGCATTGATCGAGAGGGCACCTTAAGCCAGACGCATAGAGTCACAAAGGCCAGAGAGCTATTATCGAATCATTGGCCAATCCTTGCGTGCCTCATGTGATCTTCAAAGGCACCACAGCCGCAGAAGTCATGGCGTCAATAGCCGCACTGTTGACACGTTGAGACAAACGAAGCAATTGCCAATTGCATTCAAGACATGGCCCACGTGAAAATGACCCGATCAAGGTTTGACTGCTGGCTCAATCGTTCGGAAGTACAGAAAGCATAATGGAATTGCTGTTGTGCATCATACTGCGTTTGGTGGAAGTAGAATGAATATGCACAGACATGCCGAAGACAAAGTCGACGGTTGTCGAAGTGGCAAATGACATGGAAGATGGAGTAATTGCAGTAGAGGAGTTGGAATCCATGATCTGTTAGCTAGAGAACGAGGTCCATAACATACTGAGGTTCAAGTATGAGTTCGCAGTCATCATCGTCTCTGTACTCAAGTAGGATAAGTGCCGTCCGGGGAATGAGGCGCTGTAGCAGCACATCTATCTAAAACCGGACCTCGTTGATTCCCAGTCATTCAAATTGTCATCTAAGACTGAAAACCATGATTGATGATGAAATTGGTGTAGTTGTTCAGCATTTGGACCCTCACCGAATCCACATTCGTCGCTGATGGTGTGTTTCCATCCTCCATGACAATAACCGACCAGGAGCAGCCCAATGGTTGTCAAGCATAGTCGAGATTTCGAGAGACCAATCATTTCTAGGCAAGCTGCAAGATTGACAAGGTACTTACAGAAACTTCCCAATGATGCGCGTTTCCCATTTTTGGAAACAGCGACTGAGTGCGGCTATTCCCTTAAATCTGTTACAAGTTTATACTAGTCGGAAAATCAGATGAGCACATGTTAGCACCCCAGTCTTAGTAATAACTATTGGCTTGTATTACGCTGCAATATTCACCGGTATTGCTACGACTGACAAATTCGAGAGTGGTTGCAGTCGGTCCTCCTGTAATTCCGCAGTTATGACACGGCCTTACACCCCCCCCATACTGTCTGAGCTTCGCAGTGCTTCCTCTCCCGCAAGCCAGGTCGCCGCATTGCGGGCCCTGAAGAATGAGCTCATTGGACACGAGCAGAAGAAGGAAATGTGGATCGGGCTAGGTGTGCTGGCGCCTATAGCGCGTATCTTGAACAGCCATAAGGGTAACGGAAAGAGGAGGCATCGAGACTACTACGGAGGTAGAGGTCAATCAAAGCAGAGAACCGGTAGAAGCGACGAGGAGGAAGCTCGACTTCAAGCTATTATTATCGTTGGTAGCTTGGCACATGGTCAGTGGAGATCCACCTGTCCTTTGCTTTCAAGAGGAAGACATAGCTAAGGTTTCGTGTCAATCCTAGGTGGTTCAGCTTACATAGCACCCATTTATGCTGGTCTCATCATATCGCCCTTACTTTCTATACTCTCGCCTACCGAGTCTTCGTCTCAGCTTATACTTGCCGCCTTGCAAAGTCTGAATGCTGTGGCCGACTCGCTCTTTTTGTCCCATTCACACCATGACACCAGCGATGAAGGCCTGCTGGCTTTGCTATACACAGAGCTGCATCTCTCCGCGATCACCAAAATACTACTCCAGACATCGCACTCTCCAGTTGTTCAACAACAAATTGCTCTGGCCGCAGCACTGATTAGCAAGACATCCCAAGAAGAGCATCACCGGGTTATGCTCGCACAGTCAGGGATTTTAGAGGCCCTAGCTGTCAGGCTAGCTTCTTTCGTAGCGTCTACAGGATGCGCCCTGAACCCCAGCGTTTATATTAGGGTCGGATCAGGTCGAACAAGAGAGGTTTGCTGTGCATCCTCAACGTTGAGATTATCACCAATACTCCAAGCTATCAGTGCAATTATCCAGCACTCGAGGTTGAGGGCCAATCAATTCCTGTCCTCGTCCGCCCTTGTATCTGTATTCCAGAGACCGGACGCGGAACAAACATCGCATGAAAGAAGAACTACTGGTTGGTGCCCCAATGCCTCAAGCACATTCACCACCCGTCAGTCACCCCCCAATATCATTGATCATTTACTGCCATCGGTACCAATATCACCATTCCGGAGCCCACTAGCTTCGGCGTCAAATTACCCTCCACTTGGTGCTCTTACTTCGGTGGGAAAGCAACCTCAGACGTCTAAAAGTTTTAGCTCCGCTATTGAGATTATACAAAATCAGGGACTAGAATTCATTGAAGAAGAAGAGACTCCATTGCTTGGCTGGCTGCTGCACATTGCAAGGACAGAGAACGAGGTGACAGGCTTGACGGCTGCATGGTTGCTCGCCATCTTATATCGCCAAGGCTTGACTAAGCGCGGGAGAGAAGCAGCCCTTGCCTTGTTGCTGGTGCCTATACTTTCGCGGATGTTGGATAAGGATTTGAAGACTTCTCTAGACGTCTGCCATGCTTATGACGTCAATTCTCTGATTCCCCCGGAAAAGTTTATCAAGGAACAAGCACCCTCAGTCTTAGCGATGTTAGCTGCACAAAGCTCTGAAGTACAAAAGGCGGCAGCAGAAGCTGGAATTATCAAGAAGCTCTCCCAGCTACTAAAGGAATCATACAATGATATATCCTTGGATTCTGCGTCGATGTGGACGCCCGAATCGTCCGCTTCGGGAAATGCGGAGAAGCGAGACAACGCATCAAGGCTTGGACCTAGTGGATATTCACCAACTGCTTTCCATGTCATGAGACTACGGGAGTCGATTTATGTGGCTCTAGCTGCCATTGCTTCCGACAAAGACGAGTACAGGAAAGAGATTATAGAGAATGGAGTTGTTCCGTTTATCATTAAGACTTTGAAATCCGGAAGCACTGATCCATCATCAATTACTCACAGGAATGATGCTACATTGCAAGCTGTGCCACTACCTATGAGCAATCCCAAAGCTACTATATTGGCTGCTTGCGGGGCGGCCAGAGCTTTATCACGTTCTGTAAGCACGCTGAGAACAAGTTTGATGGATGGTGGTCTCACTGCTCCGCTTTTCGTCCTACTAAAGCATCAAGACATGGATCTGCAGATCCACGCGACTGCGGTGGTATGCAACTTGGTACTTCAATTTAGCCCAATGCAAGAGGTCAGTTTTCAGGCCATCTCAGTATCCGCGTGCTTGCGTGTTGATTGTAAGACAGGCAATCATTGAAGCAGGTGTCCTGAAGATCCTTTGCGAGCATGCGCAGTCAATGAACACGTACCTGCGTCTGAACTCGGTATGGGCTCTCAAACATCTTGTGCTGGATGCATCCAATGACATGAAATTGACCTGTCTCGAAGAGCTCGGTCCTGGTTGGTTGAAGCAGATACTCAGTAATCATGTGGAGGTCCCTAATCTGTTCCCAACATCGAGAGGCGACCGGGAGGAGGGGTTCGCAACTCCAATCAGGATGAGTACACCTAACGCTGCTGGTGAACAGGTAGACCTACTCAACGCAGTAGAAAACTTTTCAAGCGAATCTAGTTTAGACGTCGAGGATGATTGCGTGGAAAATTCCAAAATGGTCGACAGTATTGGAGCGTTGAGTGGAGCAGAACACGAAAGGAATCAGCATGCAAGGTCTTCACTTCCAAACAACGGCCGGCAGCCGCTTATGGACAGCCGAAGTACAGATTGTAGCCACTTTCATCAAAGCATGTCGAACGAGTTGGCGGTACAGAAGCAGGGGCTAGAATTGCTCCGAAATCTCCTTTGTGGGAACGGGGCTCCAGATATGATTGATTTCGTTTTCAGAGAGGTTGGCCAAGACAGGCTCTTCGAGATGCTTGCTGCGAACCTCAGGCCCAAAGTGTTCAACGTCTTCAATCGTGAACGAAGATCTTCGGAGAAAGGAGTGAGGCTTATTCAACCCCAGATCGACATCGTTATCTCGATCTGCTACATTATTGTACACATCGCGGCTGGGCGTCCTCGGCAGCGCCAATTGCTCGTTGCGCAGACCGAGCTTTTGAAGGTTATGATTCCACTTTTCTCTCACACAGAGTGTGAGATCCGTAGCTGTTGTGTTTGGACATGCCTTAATGTGTTATGGATCGATGACAACGCCGATCGACCTCATGCCAAAGCGCGAGCTCGTGAGTTGGTCAAGTTAGGGGTATATGAGAAGCTCGAGCAGATGGAGACCGATCCTGTGCTAGACGTACGTGAGCGTGCGAAAACTGCTTCAGGTCAAATCGCAGATTTCTTGAGAACGTAAGGGGGTCATCAATCAACATTATGAGTTCAGGTGTGGGCGTGCTTCAACTTGAACAGAGACCTTATATCTAAGACAGCTTCGGTCCGGACAAAGGCCAATCCATGCAATTTCATGCATCGCTTACGAGGCTCTCACCGTGGATCATCACCTGTTCCCATTGCCATTGACGACTAGAGCTGGCTTAGTTGAGCCTGAATATTGACTCCTTATTTCATGTAAATGCATATATAGGTCGTTTCTTGTAGCGCAATGCAGCCCTGAAGAAAACTCCATGAAATCCAACTCACGAAAAGCTGCCATCGGTAAAGGCCTCGATCCTCAACGGCATCAATGAACTCCTCAGAGTTCCACTGGGTAGGATCATTGGGAATAAGTCTCTCAAAGGAGCGATCCGCATCGGCGTCTCAAATTCTGAGATGGTATATATGAGCTGCTCTACACTACGAATGGTGGGCATTTTTGGATATCGAACCCCTGAATGTAGCTTTCAACAACAATTAGGGAGCAAGGTGAGGCTGTGCTCAAGCTGGACAAAGCATAAGTTGAGCCAGAAGTTATTTTACTCCATAGGCATTAGCGTTCCTATCACCAGCGGATGAAAGATGGATGACTTTTCAATCTCAAAGTACTGATGACTTGCAAGTTTCTTACGGCCATTGCTTTGAACGACATGCTCTTGAGCCCTGTGGTCCCTCTTCGACAGCGGCCGATATGTGGAATGTAGAGATATAAATGCCTGAGTTAGCAATGTCCCATCTGCAAATCTGGAATGTCTAGCAATACATGCCAGCGCGCTCCAATGCATCAATCGAATTCATGTTGTCTGATGTTAAGAAGGTTGCACCATCATGTCAAAATACCGCGCTGAGCAGATGTGTGGTCACCAAGAGGGATGAAGCGCGGATTTAACCGCATACCGAGACTGGGGCGATGACTATGTGCAGGGGAGTATGCTTCGGATGGTGGAATGCCACAGTCAAGCTGCTGTGTTTTTGTTCACTATACACTGATATCCTACACCTGCGTTTTATCCTGGACAATACTAAGTCATTGGTCAATGCTCCGACTGAAGATCCGACTTTGCTTCGCTAGCTTCTCCTGAAGCTGTGCTACCACTGGTTTCAGTGCCCCTTGGTAAGTCCCGTACTACGTTCAGCTTCTGTCCTGACCGAGTGCAGATGAGTAGACCACCGAATCTCATTGATTACCCATATATGCTACCACCTATTTGTTTCAAGAAGCCACTACCCGTGATAGGATCGCACTAGCGAGAGTCCTTGGGGAGGTGTCCTTTTATGAGATTTCGTCCTTACAATGGCACGGTATCGTAATGGGCTAAGGTGAGATGTCCGGTATGATTATCGATTTTCGTAGAAAGGTCTGCTTATATCCAAGAACGAGAATGTAGATACTGTTTTCGTATATCTTCGAGCATGTAAGCTTCAGTCGTCCTTACCTCTTCCCAAAAACCTTGTCTCCTTTTATGTTGTAGGGAGACAGATGTGGTGCCTCGTAGATTTTATAGAATATTGTCCGATTATAGCCGGCGATTCCCGGAATAGCTCATCGAATGACGTCGTGATAATCAATGCCCAATAGTCCAAAATACCATTTCGTATGCTGATCATTGAGACCGATCACTATGAAGCTTGACGCCGCCGTGGTTAAGGCTTTGTCGATTGAACCGGCCAGAACGAAAGTGGTTTCCCACGGGGGATCTGGGTTCAGTACCACTGCAAAGATAATCACCATCGCAAATGATGGGAGCGAGAAGCACTATTTCATGAAGACCGGAATGGGCAAGGAAGCAGATGTCATGTTCAAAGGGGAGCACGCATCCTTGAATGCAATCCACTCGGTGGTCTCCAGTCTCTGTCCTCAGAGCTTTGCAGAAGGGAGGCTGGAAGATTCTCCAGGTGGTGCTTTCCTAGTGACCGATTTCCTGGACATGAGCGGTCGATCGACGGGCAATGCAAGTGAGAGACCTACTGACACACTACCTGCTAAACTGGCCAAGCTCCACACGACTAGTGCACCGATACCCAATGGATACACGAAACCTATGTTCGGCTTCCCAGTGATGACATGCTGCGGAGATACCGAACAGCCGAACGAGTTTACGGAAAGCTGGGCAGATTTCTACGCCAATAACAGGCTTCTTGCTATCCTTAAGACGTGTGAGCGTACCAATGGAAATGACTCTTCTTTGAGGTCGCTTGTTGAGAAAACGGCATCGGAGACCGTGCCAAGATTGATTGGAGATGATCATCTGAACAGTGGAAAAGGTGTCGTCCCCGTGACTGTCCATGGTGATCTGTGGTCGGGAAACAAAGGCAGAGGAAGAATAGGAGGGCATGGAGCCGTCGAGGATGTTGTCTTTGACCCTTCTTCCTGTTATGCGCACTCTGAGTATGATTTGGGTATAGTAGGTCATGTTTTTGTTCATTCTTTCCATATTAGGAATGACATGTCTTGGAAGGTTTCGCCCTTTGCTCGCTCAGAAAGTGCACATGTCTTGCCCAGTGGAGTCAATAACTAACCTCGAGGTTACTTAGATGCAAATGTTTGGTGGCTTCGGCCCAGCTTTCATGAAACAGTACCACGAGATATGTCTAAAGACGGATCCAGTGAATGAATACGAAGATCGCGTCAAGCTCTATGAACTCTACCACCATTTGAATCACTACGGGATCTTTGGTGGAGGTTACAAGGGCGGGGCTATGAGTATCATGCGAGACTTGCACCGGAAATATATCGGGAAGAGCGAAATCTAAGCACTGGGAAATCCATCAAATCCTAGCAAAAACCCAGATGAAATTGGCCTTCTTCTTTTGACCTCCGTTCAAAAGATTTGAAAGGTTTGATGAATGGTCGGCAAGTATTTTAAACGCCTGCCTGTGCCGCAACTTGACAGCCGGATGCTGAACGCCCATGCTCGAGAAAGTGCTCGAATACTTAGTGACGAGAAAGGTCGACTTCGAATACACACTACCAAATAGGACCATCACAGACTGCTAGGCTTCACCATACCTAGTGCCGTGCAGAGCAGCAACCTGTGGATCTCACGAGGTACTTTCTTCCTTCCTCTTGACTATGAAAGATAGTCAAGATTAGCAGTGAGTGGGAGTTGGGAGATTCTGTAGGGTGTGGAGAGAAGGAATGGGGCCCGTGTGTAAATAGTCAGACGGTTGGAACTGAAGGTAAGCTTTCGAGGACGAGGGACAATCTGGGGTTTACGTTGTTGATATGAATGCAACCTTGATTTCGGGACGCGGTGAAGGGCGAGAGTCAGAACGTCCACAAATACCCTTCTAGATATGAGGAGCTCTGACAGCTGAGAGGGGGGATTCCGGTCATCACAAGAAGCACAAAAGAGATTTTTTCTCTAAGAGTACCATTCATCGTCCTGTACCTTTCATCATGTCCACATCGCCTGCTTCTCAGTGCTTGACGTCGTTCATTCTCGGCCGACAGGCTTGGCGGCAGGATGGAGGGTGGTATATAATGAGGCGTAAAGAGGGAAGGCACGTTTTCTTGCTGCACGATCATCATAGAGTGTATTCATTCTTGTAGAGCATCATTCATCGGCCAGTAATCGTTAATCATATACACGCTGCCTGCGTCATCAGTGCTTGACATCGTTCATTCTCAGCCGGTAGGCTTGGGGAAGGATGGACGTTGGTATATCATGAGGCTGCACGGTCATCATAGGAATTATTTTTCTTCCAAGGGCATCATTTATCGGCCCGTAGTCGTTACTCATATATACATTGCCTTCGTTATCAGCCATTGGTCTCCAAGCGTAGTCTCAAGCCAGCCATGACACCATTTCCACAAAGCCAAACGTCCAGATCATTATCATCATCATTGCTTCGCGACTGTCTCCTTTCACCCTCCGAGCACCGCTGTTGAAAATGACATTACAGCCCACGGTCCTTACCGGAGCCCCCACGTTAGCCTCGGTGAGGGTGGTATACCCGCCGGGACAAACCCTGTTATTGACCGTCGTCACCACCGCCACCGCCGCCCCAACGGTAGTGGTCGTAGTCTGCGTGACAGGTGAATAGGTCATTGTCGGCACTTGGTAATACGACGTCGTTGGAGGCGTCAAGACCGTGGCAACGGTCACGGGAACGATGGGCACCACGGCGCCACCGTTATAGTTCGTCGTCGTTGTGACGTAATTGTAGCCTAGGCTTTGGGCTTGGTAGACGGTCGTCGTTTGGCCAGGGTACCATTGCGAGGGAGGTGCGCTGTAGTATTGTCTGGCACGGATACCGGCGCCTGAACCGTATGCGCTGCCTTGACATGAGATGCCGGAAGGGCAACAGGCGACTTCCCCTCTGTCGTCCCACGCACAGGATTGACCAGAGGGACAGTAATAGCTTGGTTGGCCCATGTTCCCGCAGGATTCTTGGTCGGAGAATATTGGTGCGCCATTGAGGTGGATTGCTGTAGAAAATGATCTGAAGCTATTGTATTAGCTAGGGATACGATGGGAGTCGAGGATGCAGAGCGGTACGTACCCGACTTGCTGGGCAGAGACGAGGGATGGACAGAGGTAGATAAGGAGGAGCGGAAGCAGCATGGTACATCTCATCGCAACGCTCAGGGACAGCGATGATGCTGTGCTCTAATCACTGCATGTTCCCATGTAGGTAGGGCCATGCATGCCGAGAAGTGAGATGCAGGGCTAGGGAAACTTGAGCTGGTAGAAGCTTCGGCGTGAACTTCGAAAGATGATGCATTTGTGCATGCAGCGCCTTGGGCCGAGCCTTGCGCATTGATCGTTGTTTGACTAAGTTGACTAAGTTAAGTTGTTGAATGGTCCTCGTGACGCAAGGAAAACTTGGAAACCGAACATCCTTCGGAGTTCCCTCCAGAAAGAGCAGTGGGGAGCTCTGATGGTCTAAGGTAGACCCTTGCACCTTGTTGAAACGTCACCAGAAGTAGTTAGTCGACATCTTGGCCTTGTCATGGAAGAGACCAATCGAGCAGCGCGCTTGACCTGTTTCGATCTCTGACACTAGAATGCTGTCGCCACATGTAAAGTACCATTGCGTCAAATTCTTGCCACTACGGAGAACGATTCAACGAATCACCTCTTTTCCAAAAGTGGCTGAAACAGCAGGGGTCCGTTGCATACATTGTACTATTGTACCATTGTACTCAAGCGATAGGAATAAGCCATCCTCATTGACGTGGAGACACAAAACGTGCCAACGCTTCCCGTCTCCCATGTCCAACGCTGATCCGTCGCTGGCGCTCGTGTCAAGAACGTGGTACCGAGTATGTAAAGCTTGGGATACATGCCAAGCCCACATGATCGCTAATGCGACTTGATGTACGCTAACAGAACGGATTTTGGTTCTCGAAGCTGGCCATCAAGGGAAACAAGCAATAGCTATTGTGACTCAGTCACTGCAATTTGGTGCGAATATCGCTGCTCATGGGTATGCCGTGAATGAAAGGGCCATCGTCACTTCGTGAAGAACCTACATGCTCTAAAAATGCCATCAACATACATCACCTGGAAAGCATACGCGATGCAATAGATCCCTGGATATATATCTGTTTGGTCCTTTGCCAAGCACAATGCTCCAACCAAGCTCCTGTTGCTCAATCGCTATGCTCCGCTCCAATGGTGCAATGCATAAATCGACCGTCAAGCAATTGATAGCACACTCACTCTTCTCTACTCATCGGCAAATACGTACCTCCCTTGTTCTCTGATCGCTTCCCAGTACATCGATTTCACCTGCTCCCTCTCCCTGCTGCGTACAGCTTCGAGATTCTGCTCTTGCTCCTGGGTTGACGGGAATCCAACGTTCCAGTAGCCGACGGGCGATTGGGCGCGCCGAAACGGTGTTCGGTGCTTGCCAAACTCATTTGCGAATTGCTGCGATCTAGCTTGAACCAAGATTTCTTTCCTCTCCTCAGCCGACATCTTCTTCAGGCGGTCCTGGTCATTGCCAAGAAAGCCTTCGAGCAGACGCCGATCGGTCTCCTCTTCATCCTGGCCAGCTGACCTCGCATACCCGCTGTTTTCCACAAACTTACGAATGTCTCTGCACCGCGGGCAATTCCAATCAGTGCAACCGGATATGGCCTTTTTTTCGTCGTGTTTGCGCACAGATTCGTGGTAGGCATAGTCGCTATGTGCAGGATTCAGCTTGAAGTCCTCAATGCGCAGACGGTGCACCGGTCGTGCCCTCAACGGTTCATGTTCAGGTCGCGTATCTGCCGACTGATCCAACAGAGAAGATTTGCGAGATACAGGCTTTGTTGCTCGGTTCTTATCGGTGGCCCGGGCTGAATTGGCACCCTCACTCATTCCCGCTTCCACGCTTTTGCATTGCCTGAGGCTAGCCTTACCCGTCATACCAGATGCAGGCGCCTTTATTCTAGCTAGCATGCTTGGAGTCGTGAAGGGAGCCTTTGGATACACGTATTCCTCAGATCTCATGACTGGCGTCTTCAATGTTGCAGTTTTAGGAGGACTGAAGTCGTTCCCAGTGGATGCTAGCACCGATTTGGCGGGAGAAGGCTCGCTCAACAACGTGCCTAGACGATGATGGAGATCCGGGGCCCGGGAAGCTTTATCTGACGCCATGTTAACATCAACCAGGTTGACCTTCAGCTGGTCGCTGATTGATGGAACACCTTCTCCATCTTCCCCATCTTCAGCCAAAGCAGGCACATAGCCTGCGCCACGGGCGTGACGACTGGGAGGGAATGATGTTTTCTGATTCGCAAGCTTTCCTTGGGTCCTCGGCAAGATTTGGGAATTGGGATCTGTAGGTTGTAGTATGGTGGTGTTAGCTAGCATAGCCATGCGTCGCTCCATCACCCAGTTGTCTTGCGGAGTGCGAGGTTGGATGTGAGCTTCTGGCGCAGGTGTAACATAGTCTTTGGGGGTTGGCAATTCTCGATGCCGGAGATTGTTCGTGTTCAAGGCTTTAGCGGCATTAAGTTTGCTAGAGTTAACATCACAAATAGAAGACTGCTTCACACCATCCAGCCTTTCACTAACACGCTTGTTGTGTGCTTGCTGTTGTACCTTAGATGAAGCTTTGCGTGATCTTTGTGGTTGTTCTTCACGGGCCTTTTCTATGTGGGTTGTTGCTGGGTTTGCAGGAAAGGGGTAGACATCTGATACGGTTCCGCTGCTAAGCTTATCCTTCATTGGGCCAATACCACTGGGTCTCTGGTTTGCTGGGTCATATACCATCATCTCCTTGTCTCCCACTGCTGCTGGTGACACTAATGAGGTTCTCAGCCGCAATTCCTCATCTCTTCGCCGTTTCCTGGGTGTGTCTATGTGACCTCCAATATCGTCTAAGTCAATACTGTCATGGAGCGCGTCAAGCCGGAGGCTCGGAGTAGGTAGTGGACTACTCGAAGGCTGTTCATTCTTAACTAGAGGGGACTTCGAACCAGTACCATCCTCGTGCAACCTTATAGGTCTCTTGCGCTTGAGCGATCTTTCTGAAACAATGATAGGCGAGCTGCCACTATTCTCAGCTTGCTTTTCTGCATGCCCACCAATGTTCCCGGTCAAGTTATAATTACAAGCCTCAATTGAGGGCGAGGGTCGTCGCCCGGATTCGTCCGACGCTTCAGTGAGATCCCCAGAGCTTGCTCTGCGATCGTTGCTCAGAGCCGTTTGTGTTGCAGTAATCCTATTAGGAAGAGGTTCCAAGGTGAGAGTTGAACTACATCCCTGCCGAACCCAGGCTCTCTCTGAGTCCGCCCCGGGGGAAGCATCCCGCGAGATATCGCTAATCGATAAGGTTATGTCGTCCGGAATAGATGGTGGTGAAGGAGCACTGGAGAATCTCTGGTCTGTGGTAGGAGCTTCTGGAGAAGCCTTCGAGGTGCCAAGCCTACGCGACTTAATGCCTTTCACTGGGTGCTTCATGATCCATCTGTCGGTGTATTCTCGCCATTGTCGTGTCATATCTTTGTAGTGCCGGAGCTTAGTCTCCAGAACCTGGCGTGCAAAGGCTACCTTTTCATAATCTTTTTCACTTCTGACTAGCAGGTCCACGACCCGGTCGTATTCTTCAATGTCCACGGTTCTAGCCTTTAATCCAATTGCATTTTGGACATTGGAGGCACCCTTTTCCCCAGAAGCATTTGGTGCTCCAGTTTGTGAGCTTTCCTGATTTCTTTGTTTTGCACACTCAAGCTCTGCGAGTATTTCAACATTATGGAACTCCAACTCTTCTACTCTCGCTGCTCTCGATCGCAGAGCGTCGATTTCCTCTAAGTATTGCTCTTTCTCGGTGGCAAACAATCGATCTCCTGGTAAATTACCATTAGCGTCATTATCACACATTCGGTGTAGCAGAGCTTTGGCCTACGCTGAGCGAGCTTCCGGGTAAGGTCCTCTGTCAAAAGATCCTCCAGGGCATCGAGTCGCTTATAAATGTCGCTACGAATTTCGTTCCTCTGGTCCTGAAAGGACTCCATCTAATGTCATGTAGTTTATCACTCTAGCCCTCACTCGAAGATCCCCTGATTATTCGCGTAAATAATAATGGGTCGCATTCCGAACGCGATGCTACGGCGATGCCTTAGCCTTTCCAGAGTTAGCCTAGTCGAGGATCATAGGATGATGAGTCAGCATACTAGTCCCGGTATGGCTAAGTGCGTACCTTAGCGGTTAAGCATAGCACTAATTGCTCTGTAGGGACTGCATATCGTCGAATTTTGCATAAATCAGAGCTCTCCTTGCCCAGCCATTGATTTCAACACTTTACAATTGCTTGATGTGACTTCTCGCTAGGGTATGGGATACTAGGAATTAAGTGCTTCCGGCCTTACTACCTGTCATACCTTTCGCTGCTGTCTACTATCTTTATGAGAAATCATATACGACCAGTGCTTGAGCGCCCTGCGTCTTCTCTCGAAGCAGTACCACCCTTTCTTCGTCAAAGGCAACCCACCCCTTTGTGAAATCTGATGCGTCCAATATCTGATCCTGATTGAATGGATGTGGAGGGGCCCTGACGAATGACCGGAGTGCCTTTTGCAGCTTAGGTGCACTGATGCAGCTGTTTTCTGGACGCACTTGAACGCTGGCTGCACCTGTAATAGCCCGCCTTCTGGTAGAGCCAGAGCTTAAACCCCCTTCCAGTTCCCAAACACGAAGCTCATTACCCAAAGCACTGACCGAGACCGCTTTGCCCCGGTCACCAACCTGAGCACCCGAGACCGAAGCGGTGTGGCCCCAAAGCCGATTCCCCGGCCCTATACTCAATTCCTGAGCTTTCGATGTTACCATATACAATGTTAGTGTGTTATCTGCATGAGCTGAGAGTAGATATGGATGATTATATGATAGGGATGTCGGCTTTGTTAGTGAGGGTATCAGTAAATGACCGGCTCTGTTTGGACGACATGGAGGGCCATCGCCCATGGCCGGTACTTTATTTTCAACGTCGAACGGTGTACATGGTGTTCTCGTCGATTTCGTTGAGGCGGTGGCCATGCGAGAATCCAAAATTAAACCTTCTACTGTAAGCCGAACCTCCTGCAAGCCTACAGACCACCCCGATGTCCAGGTGGGCAAAGCATAGGCTATAGAGGCGACGATACTGGTGGACGAAGTTCTTATTGCCAGCGATAAAGGAGGGTACGCTGTGTGAGACCGTAATGACGACAAAAGGTAGGGAGCCCCTGACGCGGTATCCGGCATACCGTCCTTGTCATGACTAATGCGATACAATGACAACAATGGCATTCCGGTCATGGTCAGTAAATAAGGTGATTTGTAGTCAACTGCTAGGATAGCGCCGTTCGTAGATGGACCATGTTTGTATTGGTGTGTAAACGTCCTCTCGGTCATGCTCAATGTATAGATGTTGAAGCTACCATCGCTGAAGCCAATGGCAACATTCATCCCACCATTGACACATTTCGTGTCGTCGATTGCCATCGATGCTGGACCTACGGTGCCTAAAGCCGTACTTGCTATCAATCGTTTTTCTCCCTTGAGCGACCATGCTCTCAAACCAGTGGTGGCGTCTGCGATCACAACGATATCTTGACAGAGACGCACCAGTAGCGGTGGCGTAGATGGTGGCTCTGCAATCTGGGTTTCACTGACGCTGGCGCTGCCTCTCGACCAGTTGTGGCGTAATCTGTATTGTCGTTTCCAGTCGGTCGCTTTGCCTCGTTTCACAAGATGGTCATCATCTAGCCACTTCGATATTCTGGACGAATAGAACAAAGACTTCGCTGGTGTTCCCTGATCTCGAATGCCCCGAATCCGAGATGCCCTTGGCCGTACAAACCTGTCGTAGAATGCGGCCTTCCATAATTGTGGATCACCAGCAAGATCATTCAACCGTCGAGACAGTCTGCATGATTAGCTGAGGCGTGACATTCAGACTTGACGATGCGCACCTTTGGCAGAGGACAAGGTCTGAGACACATAGGAAAGAGAGTGCTCTTAGGAGAAGTTCGTCACTTAAGACGGACAATCTATCCGATCTATTGGATCGTGGCCGCTTGACACAACGCTCGTTCCCAGCATCTGCTTCCAGGGAGCGCTTTACCATAGTAAGGCTTGCTATAGAATCTGTAACAGTGAGTCTCGAGGTGGGTGAACTATGTTGGATAAGCTAAGTACTCTACGCCCAATTAATAGTCACCCAATCCCCTGCGTTTCGTCTGCCGCGGCTCGTGGCTTAGCGAGCTTCTAGAACTATACGATACTAGCGCCAATGCCCACGAAATCTCAGTATGGCTCCAGTAATCTCTCGAATGATTTTAGAGATACCTCACTTCATACACCACAAAGGTCTACTATTGTGATCTACACAATTTGCACTTATCAATCGTACAGCCAATCGAACAATGTAAGCTAACACCAACGATAACCAGCCAAGCGACCTTGTCCCCAACACTTTGACTCGAGAAGCATTATTGGCACCTGGAGACTGACTGCGCTATCTTACCTAGACCATCAATACGAGAAGCATGGACTACCAGCAACCAGGCGGACGCGGTTGCTACAACTGTACGTGATAATTCGCCCTCTTCCTATGAGGACAACGGACTATTGGCTCATGGGCTTCTTCGTTCTAGGCGGTGATTCCTCTCATCAAGCTCGAGACTGCCCCAAGCGTGGGAGTCCAACATGCTTCAACTGTGAGTCTAATCTGTTTGCCTCTGGACCGAAAACTCAATTGACGAACAACAGGTGGCGAGGTCGGCTCACTAAATTTGCTGTGGGGAACATGTCGCTAATGCGGACATTCCAGGAGGGCCATGTATCGCGTGAATGCCAAGCCCCTCAAAAGGAGAAATCCTGCTATCGTTGTGGCGAAGCCGGCCATATCTCGCGCGAATGTCCCAACCCCGGTAATGGTAGTGGAGGCGGAGGTGGAGCTGGAGGAGGCATGAGCGGAGGATATGGTGGAGGGGGAGGCGGAGGTGGTCAGGAGTGTTATAAGTATTCCTCTCTACCTTTCTGTGATCCGTTCTATTTCCTTATTTAATACATCTTAGGTGCGGGAAGGTTGGCCACATCGCCCGCAATTGCACCGAAGGCGGGGGATATGGCGGAGGCGGAGGCGGATACGGTGGAGGCTATAGTGGAGGTTACGGCGGCGGTGGCGGAGGCCGTGGGGCTGGTGGACAGACCTGTTACTCTTGCGGAGGCTACGGGCACATGTCTCGAGATTGTACCCAGGGTCAGAAATGGTACGTAAACAACTCTGCGAGAAATTTCCTCGATCGAGACGCAACGTCGAATTGCAAGATCTGGGCTCGGAGTCCCGATCAATTCAACGTGGTCTCCGTCAAGTGAACAGTGATCTTAGGATTATTTTGCTGACTTTGATTTCTTCTACAGCTACAACTGTGCGTACCCTGAGCGTTGATGTCGCTAATGTGACTTCGACTGATGTACAACAGGCGGCGAAGTTGGCCACCTATCACGCGATTGCCCTTCGGAAGCCTCATCTGAACGAGTCTGCTACAAGGTACGTGCACTATCCAGAATTTTTCTCATCTGGGTACTGCATACACTCCGTTTTCTCAAGCTCTGTTCCGTCATATCCCTTGACGCACGCTTCTCGATCCATGCCTGTACATTGAAGAAGTACTGACATCGATTACCTGTAGTGCAAGCAGCCAGGACATGTTCAGGCAGCCTGCCCGAGTTGAGCCCGCCACCACTGAATTCCTCCATTTGGACCATGGATGACCAAGTCTTGGGTCATGTAGTCGAGACTCAAGAGATTTTCTATATGCCCCCATTGGCCACGGATTGGTAGAGGCAGCATTGGTCAGGACTCTGGGATTTCTATATCATCTCCTTTCTAGCGCGCACGCATGACGATTTTTATACCCAAGCATTGAGGGCAATCTTGGCGGGGATATCGAAGAGCAGTGGTCAGAGAGGTGGGATGTTTGCCATGGAAATGGCCTCTTGCATAGCGATGACTGGAAGTGTACGCTAGTCAATGATGTTCACGGCCTTGGTCTACATCAAAAGTCAATGATGAACAACAGGAATTGATGATATGGAGGCAATGCTGTAGGCGAACGTTTGTCACTAACAATTGGACAGTATGATAGCTGCTTGGATTCCTGTGCTACACGATGCGAAGCATGACTTCGACAGGTAAAGCATAGTGTCTACATTCTATGGTCACCAACGTACTGAATGTTCCCATGAATGCTGGCAGACTAACACAAGACAATCAATGTCAATCGCGTTATCGGTTTACCAAAGCTAATCGGACCATGGCACGGGCTCGATGTGGGTTGTATGGCCCTCGATCAGTCGGAGGCGTAAAGGAAGCAGATGACACGAACGAAGGCTGCAACCCATTCAATCAAGGTACAGTTAACCATGGGCATGTGAACGCCCCCAGAGGAAAGGGCGGAAACTCAATTGCGTCACAAGGACGTGGGTTCCGTAGCAGTGAATGGGACTGTTGATACCCACTGTAAGGTCAGACCCTCGAAAACAGCAATAGGTCGTGATAGATGTAGTAGTACGACGTTGGTGAATGATTGATACCTATGCTTTACCGTACGCAGCCTCTGTGCCTCTCCTCTACCAATTGACTTTGTGGCTCAAACTTCTATTTCTGAAGCGAAAGCGGGCGAGACAGCGCGTTGCAGGCTAGTGGACCCTGACATTAGTTGCAATGCTACGCCACCTCGGGGACTACGTCCTCTTTCTGCCTAACGCTCAATTGGCTCAATTGATCGATTTTGGCGTTATTCTCCTGTGGACTGACTCACCACTGCCTTTTCGTGACGCGACCATTGTGCTACAAGTCACTGGTCCTCCCCTACTCCAGACGGCTGGCCCACAAGATTCCACGCAGCCATCATGGATCTGGTCTTTGTTCCAATGAACCAATCATGTCCCGGCACATTCCAGCGCTTTCTGGCACTATCGTTGGGTCAGGAGCAGCTGACTGCCATAGGATTGGCGCTTACACTCCTCTCACCACAGGGCACAGGGCACACGCACGCACAGGCAGCATTTGCTTTGCCTTGCCTCAGCAAGACATGAACCGTGGCCCACTTCACTCCAGGAAGGGTGTCAGTTGATGCGAGTCATCAATTGATCCAGTCATTCCTCTCCCCGTCCTGTCGTTCATTGCTGCCTTGGGCCCCCGTCCCACATTTTCACCTATTGTCCTTCCTGTATTTGCTATTCACCGCTGCCTTGTTTCATTGACAAGGCTTCCGCTCATGCTCAATCTCAATCCCAATTTCTGTCCTTCCAACATCTATCTCTAACATGCTGCGAACAAAGGCCCTCTAATATTACTACATAGGCAACCGCTGGTTCCGTTTCCCCCAGCAGCAAATGATCCGCATTATCGTGACACAATCCGTTCAAACTCCATCTCCGAAACTTTGCCACCCAATCCGGACAACGTCTTAATACCGTCTTACAAATCAAAGCATTGACCTTTCACATTCCACCACCTTCGCTTCTGCCTACAATCACCCTCCAACAACCTTGCTCATCATCACAATTGCAACGTCGCTCCCCCAAAACACCAGAAATGTCATTACCATCGATATCAAACCTTATGTCTCCACCTGAGGCCAAGCCACTTGAGAGCTTTTCAATTACACCAGCAAAATCTCCCTCTACAACCCGATCCTGCATCGTTACTTCAGATCAGACCCTCGCTCCAATGGCAGCTTGTGTAACGTCAGACACACATATTAGGGTATTGCCATCTCCTCCAGTCTCACCGTGGATGAGGAAGCGATGCAAGGAAGAGCAGGACGACCAGACAGGCGCTACAGGTAGTGGTCGAGGAGCCGACAGAGGCCAAGATCCAGTCCTCTTCCCCGATTCGGAGTCCTTTGGATCTGTAGGCGATCAACCTTTATTCCCAGCAGAGCCCTTGGTCGAGCATACGGAGGCAATCATCACCAAGCACATGGCAATGCATATGCAATCATTTGATCACAAAGTCAATTGTCCTACCAGAGAAGAGTACCGCCTAGCAATTGCCTGCATACCTCAGATTGGCCGTCTCTACAACCAAAATCCAGGTGCTTACATGAAAAGGCAACGTGAAGAGATGGAAGATCAGTACTGGCAGACCAAGCGTTTCTGTGCCTCAGCTGGCACCAAAGCGGCCCCCGTACGGATTGCACCAGCACCAAAGTTGATGAAGCGAGCTATCAACCGCGCGGCGACCCCTGTGAAAGCACCAACCTCTGCAAAAGCCGCAATCCCAAGGATAAAACGTACACCTAAGGCTTCACCAATGACCAAACTGATGGGGTTTCCAGAGAAGGGTCGGTCAGCCACGCCTGACCGCACGCCAGGAGCAAAACGGGAAGATGTGGATTACAACGCTCTCCCTGATTACGCACCTCCAACATCGACTCTTCCCAAAGGCAACCCGAAAGTTTTGAAGGCTGATTGGCCAAGCAGTAATGTCTTGAACCTTGCAAATGACGCAGATCGGGACATGCTTCACGAAGCCGAAGTGAACCTTGCGGGCACACTTCGTCTGAGCTGTGCCACATATTTATGCAGTAAACGACGCATCTTCGAATCTCGTCTCAATGCTCTTAAGATTGGCAAGGAATTCCGAAAGACGGATGCGCAACAGGCCTGCAAGATCGATGTCAACAAGGCCAGCAAGCTATGGGGTGCATACGACAAAGTGGGATGGTTCAATAAAGACTATTTCACGCAATACCTTTGATTTCTCGAACATACCAACGACGAGACTGTCCTAATCCGACGTGGATCATTCACCATCATTTACCTTCTATCTGGCTAAGATTGTTATACCGGCAATGACTCTAACGACACACTACCTTTTCTATGGTGTTCAGCAGGCCGGCCCTGCATTATGTAATCTTGATTTGGAGAAAACCGGTGCTTTACCGGGCTCTCCACACCCCACTCGTTATGATTCACACGACCAAGGCGTTCGGTTTGTCAACTTTGGGATTACAAACTGTATGGCCCTTCACTCAGCTCATCGATACCCCTTTTCCGTTTTGTCAGTGCCCAAGTGGCGCGTTGCAGGCATGATTACATGTCTCACTATGCTTGCTCGGTAGGGTAGACTTGGATCAGATTATGGAAGGGATGAGACGGAAAGAGTAACCGTTCGGCCAGGACAATAGGAATTGCTTCAAATATCATCAACCCATAACCAGCCTGCATGAGACTTTCATAGCTAGCATAATCCAATAACAAAGCATTAAAACTCTAGACCCCTTTCCGTTTCTACTACCTATGTATGGAGGGTCGATACCTGACACTGCGATAGTGGACGTCAATGGGCTTGTAAACCAACACAGGACTGCCGGCGGTGCACAAGGCGGCAACAGGGTCAGCCCTACAAGCTTACGGATTACGGAGCTCTTCGAATTACATTTCCATTGTCAGACAACCACGATTGCAATCACATCACACCGGAGGCAACTTATTCGGTAGCTGGACTCCATGTTTCCATCATGTCACAAACTCAAACCCATGTTGAGCCGTCAGACGGTTCGGACCATAAGGAAGTGCATAAGAAAGTGAAGAGTAGAAGGCCAGCAAGTAAGCTCAGGCCTTTTCATCCTGCACTACGCAGGAATGGTATGGAAGTGCATGGCGCTGACGCGCATTTCTGCGATCTACAGACACTGCTTTCCGGCAGCAGAGACTGAAGGCGTGGCAGTGAGTATATCGTGATGCAACTTGGCGACAACAGATCATGAGCAGCTGCTGAACATATCTTGCCCAGACCTATCCTTACACCCAAGACCGTCCTACCTTTATTCTTCATCGTCGGCATCATCTTCGCGCCAATAGGCGGATTACTGCTATATGCCAGTGCCCAGGTTGGTTGTCACCGCATGGATCCAATAAGCATTCCTAAATGCTATGATATAGGTGCAAGAAATCTCAATCGACTACTCCCATTGTCGGGACGAAGCACACAATTCCTCCGATTACAGCGATATCCCCGGCAAATATACTTCGTCTTCATTCAAATGTGGAAGCTCAAATTGCACAGGAGGCGCTCCGGCCCAATGGAGGGGCTACAGTAAAGGCGTGCCTTACGGTAATAACACCGTCGAGACCTTTATCTGCTCTTTGAAATTTCAGATTCCTTGCGATCTCAAGCCGCCTGTCCTGCTCTATTATCGCCTCACGAACTTCTACCAGAACCATCGCCGATATGTAAAGTCTCTGGATTCGGATCAATTAAAGGGGACCGCCGTGTCGAATACATCACTTGGTGCTTGCGCGCCCCTGGATACTGACCACCTGGAACACAAGAACGGAAAGCCATATTATCCTTGTGGGCTTATAGCCAACTCTGTCTTCAACGATACATTCTTAAACCCTTTGCAATTGAACGTACCTCATAGCCATCAATCTCAAAGGCCGTACAATATGACGAACAAAGGCATTGCCTGGGCCAGTGATGCAGCGCTATATAATCCTACCAAATACAATGCTGCAGATATCGCCGTTCCACCTAATTGGGCACTACGCTATCCAGATGGTTATACGGACAAGAGCCCACCACCCAACCTGAAAGAGGACGAAGGCCTTCAAGTATGGATGAGGACAGCGGGTCTTCCAAATTTTAGCAAGCTAGCCTTACGCAATGACAACGAAACGATGCAATGTAGCACGTATCAAGTGGATATCGAAGACAGTACGTATATTGCTTCTTGCAATTCGTGCGAGTGTACTAACGGTCATTAGATTTCCTAGTCACCATGTATGGAGGCACGAAATCTATGGTAATATCCACCCGAACTGTGATGGGGGGCAAGAACCCCTTCCTCGGCATTGCATATGTGGCTGTCGGAGGCATCTGTATCCTCCTTGGAACCCTCTTCACCGTGACACATCTCATCAAGCCTAGGTATATCATCGGGAAAACCCACCTGATTATTTCACGGAATTAACAACTTCACAGGAAACTTGGGGACCATACTTATCTCACGTGGAATAATGACCAACCAAGCACCGCGACTGCAACAGGGATTTCCAGACCTGGTAACGATGCTGCATGATTTATGTGTTTTCAATTTTTAGATGTACTCGGTGTCGTGGCTACGAGCGTTTCTGGCGTTTTGGAGGGGTGTTGTATAATCTGAACTGGCTAAACAGTCTAGAGTCTCCAAGTGGATGTGTGCCATCTTCACCTCATGCCTCATGAGCTTTCTCTTGATGATCTCCACCTATGCCAGACGTTTCGAGGAAGATTCATGTTTGTTTCCCGCGGGACGGCGTTGGTAAAGAAATTGCTTATCGCTTTGTGTTCAGTTGCAATTGCCGGTTCCGGTCCCATTTTCGACTCCACGTAAAGTTCAGCGTTGTTGGAAGAAAGGCGATGCAGATGCGAAGCCTAACACGATCGTCCATGGAGAGAAAGGAAGATGGTTGTGGGGATGAAGAAAGCCAGCGACAGGTGCAAGATGTTCCTGGAGGTGGAAACAGGATGTGTTCTATACATATGGGCCCAGCCAATGCCTGATTCTCCTCACGCATTCCAACGGTTACCCCTTGAGGCCCTGCCAAGAGCCGTACAGAATCAGGGTGTCCATCATGTTACCTCGGATATTGTTGCTCTCCTTCTATGCTGCACTTCCCGTTTTCGCTCTGTTCATCGATCATCATGCACACAATGGCTCAACCATGTTGCCAAACATCACGATCGACATGTGTGGCACGTCACCACCCTCCGAGGAGCTTCGGGCAGCCCATTCATACTTCCGAGGCTCCCCCATAGCACGTCTCACAGGGGGCAGCACAGCGACCAAGCCGCTTGTCGTGGAGATATACATGCACTTCGTCTCCACTGCCGATCAAGCACCGTTGTTTAATTCCCGTACACGTTCAACCCTCATATCCAATCAGGTGAACCATTCCCCCTTTCCCCCCAAACACCCACACCCTTCAGATACCAATCTCTAACCCGTGCCTTTTGCCACTTCCCCACAGATGGCCGCTCTGAACCAAGCCTACCGCCCCTCCAACATCACCTTCCACCTCAACACGACCTCCTACACCATCCGCGACGACTGGGCCACCGACGCCAACAGCACCACGATGAAAAAGGCCCTCCGCCGCGGCACCTACGCCGACCTGAACCTCTACTTCCAGACCAACCTGTCCTCCTACCCGTACACCTACAGCGCCGGCTCCACCCTCCTCGGCTACTGCACCCTCCCCACCAACATCACCTACCCCTACAACGGCCAGGTCTACGAGTTCCCCGCCGCCGACTACGCCACCGACGGCTGCAACATCCTCGCGGGGAGCATGCCGCACGCGCCCAGCTCGGTCGTCGGCTACGATCAGGGCAAGACGGCCGTGCATGAGGTCGGGCATTGGTTCGGCTTGCTGCATACCTTCCAGGACAACACGTGCGGGGTGGGCGACGCGGGCGACTATTGCGACGATACGCCGCAGCAGAGTGTGAGTACGAGCGGGTGTCCGACGGGGAAGGACAGCTGTCCCGATTCGCCGGGCTTGGATCCGATTCATAATTATATGGATTATTCGACTGATGAGTGGTGAGTTCCTTTTCTAATCGCGTATTCTTTTCCTATTTCAGACCAGACCAAGGTGCACTTCGAAGCAAGTAACTGTCATGATGGCATCCAACTAAATCGTTTCAACGGGAATAATCTAACTGACACCTTCATTCCTCCGTCCCTAGTTACGTCAACTTCTCACCAGAGCAGCAACTGCGAATGGTCAACATGTACAACATGTACAGGAAGGGCGAATGATGGAGGATTGCATGAAGGAATCACGACACTCGTTATGGAAGCATTGGCGATGGCATTTGATATAATGCGAACCACACTCGTTGATGGGATGGGATTTTGCTTTTAGATGACAGAGGTGCACGGTAGGGTCGATGGTATGAGCGATGCATGCACGGCGCTCATGGGTCTTATTTGGCATCATGGTGGCGTTGGAGGGATGGTCTAAGTTATATATGAAGGAACTGAATGGATTTCACACAACTGTTTGACTGTCTCGAGGCTGAATGTGAAGATGCGTCAATGCGCATATTTAGTCTCGATCGCTGACACGAGTCGCTACTGTGCGACAGACTGGTCGTAGCCAATCCAGATCTCGCTCGCAGATGGTAGAAGACAAGAACTGATACCGCTCCCTTCCTTAACTAACCATGCTCATTCAAAAATGATTCCCTGTAGACTTTTCCAAAGGGAAAATCCGTTATCGATCAAAAGGTCAACAAAATATATCCTACCGCTTCTTCTTCCTGCCTTTATCCTCTTCATCATCCAGCCCACCTTCTTTGTCTTTCCTTTTGGCCTTCTTCTCCAGCTCATCCCAGTCCTCGCCGCCACTCTCATCATCACTCGCACTGCCTTCGTCGGCAGAAGCATCGTTGTCGAAATCCGACTCGTCTTCCGACGATTCATCAGAGGCCGCCAGCTCCTCGTCGGACATCTCAAACGCAGACTCTTCTTCCTCCTCGTCCGAGCCTTCGTCGTCCGACTCCATCGTCAAGAACGACCAGCCGCCGTCGACGAAGAATTGGTGGGGGTCGGCAATGACGGTCTTCATGATGGTGCTCCAGTTCAGGTTCAGCGGACCTTCGCTATATGGGATTTCCACGGAATCAAGCCAGTCCTTGACCTGCTCCAGGCTCTCCACCGGAACCGTGTTGATATGTGCTGGCGGCCGGTGAAAGTCCTTGAAGACGCAGACCATGTCGAAGTTTTTCAGCCCAAATTGGACGCGCTCCAGATGGACGATTTCGATCTCCTCCAGAGCTATTACCATGAAGGGCGGTTCGGTCAGCTGTACGAGACAGTCTGTGGTGGGTTGGCACAGCACGTTAGACCGATTGGGCACACCACTAAAACCAAGATCTCTGAATGGAACATCCACTCCGAAATCTTCAGGAGCAGCGGTCTGAATCCGTTCAGCGAAATTCTTGAAGGCTTTGTCAAGCTGGGTACGCCGCCGCCTCTCTTCCTGCTCCTGTTCAAATTCTTCTTCGTCGCCAAAGCGATGCTTCCTCTTACGATTGCCCGTCTCATCGAACGCCATGTCAGTCGCTTCGCGATAAAATTGTACGTCTTTGGCTTTCTTCTTTCCAATCATGATTGGGTCCTTCAAGTGGATGTGGATGATGACGATTAACTCGTGTGTACAAGGTTGGAAAAATAGATTCTTGATGTTGCTGAAGAGGATGTCAATCTGACTTCCACGGTGATCGGCGTAACGAAGACCATTCTGATGTATCTCCACTTCACCGGCTACACGTTTGCCGTCGAGTCCCGGCCGGACGAAGAGATTATCAAGATTGATCGGCTTACGACCTGTTGGGATAATTAGCAGAGGAACACTCCATCCAAGTTACAGCACTTACTTCGGATTACACTGAGCTTATCCTGTTCAACCACATCTTCGAGCTCTTTCTTTTCTTGTTCTCGCCGTACAGCATTTTTCCTCAAGTCAGTGATCTGGGTGGCAATATCCTGCATCCGATCCGTGTCTGTGGACCGGAAGGTTAGACTTCTGACAAAGTGTGCATCTGCATTCTCGAATGGTTGGTCGTCCTTTCTACCAACACCTTGTCCAGGGGACAAGAAATTTATTCGCAGGTAAGCAAACTCTCCCTCGTCGCTTTTGCTGGCATTCTTGATGGTGTTGATGTGGAATGGTACAGGCCTACCCATGATAGGCAGGACGACTGTGGATGCCTTGACATCTACTACAATTGCTAGATCCGCCACCCGGGAGGGAAATTGATTGTCTCGCTTGTATGACTCGAACTTCTTGAACTTTTTCTGACTGACACCATTGGCGTCACCTGTGGCTTCGCTGTAGCGCTCAAGACCTTCCTGTTGCTTCTTTTGAGCCAGCTCTTTCTGATGCTCCCGACGTCGGACCTCAGCACCATCGTCCACCTGCTTGCCACGGTCTGCACGAAGCTTTGTTTTCACAACATTGGTAGATGCGACGGCACCAATCTTTGGGTCTTTCTTGCTTTTGGCCTTTTGCGCTGGCGTTTCTTCATCCTCTTCATCCTTGAAGTAGAAAGAAACCGAACCGAGTTCCAGTGGCGCTGGTTTTGTGAGATTGCCAGCTGCCTCGGATCTGCCGTGAATACGAACGGTATCTGAAACGAAGAGTGTATATGTCTTACTCTTCTTATCCTGAGGTTTTGGGTTCTCGATGTCGGTGAATCCTGGGGCAAAGTTGAGTGTCATCCCATCTTTGAGTTGTCTTGTATTCTTAGCGTTGATGAGGAGTGTCGGATCTTTGGCTTCGATACCGATTCCTGCTCCGATAGCCTTCAAAAAGTGTTTCTCCATATCTGGTTTTTTAGCCTTGATAATGCCCAGCGCCTTGTTGTATAGTTCCTTGATGACTACACCTTCCCTCGCCTCCTGGATTAGCATGTCTTGTATGCTGAGTAATAATTTATAGTTGGCCTCCTGAGAGCTGTTGGGATCCACTAAGAATGTCCGGGCCACCATGGAGCTATAGCTTTTGTACCGAAGGCCAAGGCCTGCAATGATAATACCAGGATGCAGGGTTTCGCCGTCAGATGTTGCCGACTGTTTCAGATCGTAATTTCCTCCACTTTGGACCGTTGGACCGTACATAAAATCCAGCTGGCTGTTGTCAAAATCGGCGGGTAGCTTAGAAGTCTTTAGGTTCTTGAAGAACTTCGGATCGTCTAGCTTCTTGTCCATCTTGTCTGCCAGCATCTTGTGCGTAACTTTCTTTTCAGCATCCAGAATTGACGACATCTCCTCCATAAAGAATTCCCAGAGGATACCCGTACACGCTCGGGACGCATTCCGCATCGACCGCTAATCGATGTCAGCCATCTCGGACGCCTCAGGACAAAACCTCATCAAAGCGATGACCAACCAGCTCATGCTCATCCTTCACCGCAAAGGCGGCAGAAGAAAGGGCCATCGATATGTCAACTTCTTCCACCTCTTTCGATATGTCACCAAATGCCTTCTTCCATTCATCCGCAAAGGGGCCCGCAGAAGTGTCTTTCGCAATGGTTCCGACTTTCTTCTGGTATCATTTTCAGCAATTTCGCTCCCCGGGGTATGACTCATGAACATACTCCGGCACCTTTTATGACATCGAGGCACTTCTCCAAGTGTTTGGCGTTCTGATCTGCGTCCTTGCCTTTCACAAGAATCTCAACAGGGACCTTTCCCCCCTTGAGAGGTTCCAGGTGTTTCGCTGTAGGTAGTGGGCGTGTTCAGCTCACATTCACCGGGCTCTCTTCAAACAACCTACCTTTCTTCGCAGTAGTGACAATGTAGAGCGCCTCCAGTGTGAACACCATGAGCGTAGCGGGGAATTCGTACCCAAGGAGCCAGAACTATAACCAGCCTGTTAGATCTTAACTTCGAGATACATCAACAGGCACACATACATGCATAGCATTGTTTTTGTGAAAGGATGGATTATCCTCATTCCTGCCCATCAAGACCACTATAGACCCGACGGCCCCGAACAACGCGTCGTTCGACTGTCGTTTGTCGGTTTTCCATGCTGAAATAAAGTGTGAGAGACGGCTTTGGAAACTATCTTTATCGATCTTGACTTCGTCAGCCATGGCGGGTATGTGGTTCAGACAGGATGCTGTCGTGAGAGGCGACTGAAAGGTAGGATGAGGTTTACGTTATGGCAAGACAGTGATCGATACCGCGCAGGAAGCGCGCTCATTGGCTCAGTTTGGTCTAAATTAGCGGAATTATGTTAAGCCGTAGAATATCCGGTCCTGAAGCTACATAGTACTTTCACCATCCATTGTAATTCAGTTGTCTATGTGTGCTACTCTTCACAATTGGTCTCGGATCGCTTTTCTCATTGATCGACTGTTGGAGGGATAGCTACCAAGCTTTGGTCCGTTTCGGAACGTATTGTGGTCCCAAAATGTCGAACGAGGAATTATAGCGAGACTTAGGACTACCAACCTCTCGCAGTAAAATGGTACTGGGCCCAGGGCCATAAGTAATTGCAGAGCGATGGTCAAAACCACAACTCAAACGTCACTAAGATCTTGGCCATCTGCCCATCATGAAGATCAAGGTACCTCACTAAGTCCTCGACGGGACAAAAAGAGCAATGCAGCTACAGGTGCTGCGGCCGCAGGAGCCCGAGCGATTGGATCCCAAGCCTTAGCATTTTACTTCAGAGCTCCCGCCAAGGCCTTTTTCAGAAGTAGGATAGAGTAGGTTCACGTCTCGACCCCAAGAGGTGAGCTTTACGGCTCATTAAATTATAGCTATCTGGTATGCTTCGTGCTTTCGTTGTATCTGAGCCACTACTGAGGCGCACTACAGGCCTATGCTAGAGCTATCAATCCCCAGGTAGGGCAAACGGGGTGGTCTTTGGGAGTGAGTACGCCAGGGCTACTTGCCCATGCCATCCGCCATCAGGGGTGGACTTTTGTTCCGAATCATGTACTTCCACCTATGCTGGCGAATATTGGGTACAAGTTACTGGCCGGTACGCATACTTGGATTGACTGACAGGATGCAGAGTTGGGGCTGTTCTGTATACCTCCTATCTCCAGATTTTGGGTGCCTTGCATCCACCATCTTCTCAGTCATTGAAAAGGGTGTATCCACCACCACCGGTTGACAGCACACTACTGGCTGGCTTTGCGGCTGGAGCAATCCAATCGGTCGTAGCAGCCCCACTTGATGCTCTCTCCGTCCGCTTCAAAACTATGGAAATTCTTAATGGTCGGTATACGTCCATGTGGGATTATGGCGGCAGAAAGCTCCGCGAAATCGGTCCCCGGGGTATCATTGCTGGTTGGGGCCTTTCCTTTCTCAAAGACTCCTTAGGATTTGCAGTGTTCTTCGCAACCTTTGAATACGTGAAAGCCCAAGCTTACTACGATTTCGTTACCAAATATTACGGCGACCTCCGTGGGCCGTCCCCCAACTCTCGTTCAGAACTCCGACTTCACCAGACGGGCAACAGCAACACTATAAAACCCCACTATGCCATTGAACCAGTCTTCTTAATATTAGCCGGCCTATCGGCCTCTATCGCTCAGCAAGTCATCCAGCAGCCACTCAACTTAATCCAAAGCATCCATTACAAATCACTAGCATTCTTAGACCAGCAAGCAAGAATAGACCAACCGAAAGCTGCAATGCTTCGTAAGTACTTCTCTGCTTATAGGAAGACATACCTGCAGTGCTTGATACGTTCTAGACGGTCTGGAGGCTGGCGGGCATGGCTATACAAAGGTCTCTTCTACAACACAATCAGAATGGTCCCAAGCACCAGTGCCGGCCTCTTGATCTTTGAAATGGTTCGGAAACGATACGGTAATGAAGCCGAGGCTGTAAGAATTCAAAAGGATGGTTACGGGATTCTCTTGCCGTAAAGGCGGACACAAATGTATGACTGGAAGCGTTGTACTCTACTCATTTCGTATGATACCCAAAAGATAGAATTAATATCCAACAACCTTACAAACCAGCAGAGATCTCTGATCATGGAATCCAGCTCCCGGAAACTGCTCACGGCGTCTGTTAGTAGAATCTGGTACCTTGCTAGTCTAGGAAATGGTATACTCAAGACGGACATAGCTGACAGCCATAATGACTGACCGTTGAGAGCAGGCTTAGAGCCGAGGTGTGGATGGGGCAGGTAAGAAAAAGCCTGCGTCTCAACATCTTGAGGCTTGCATCACGCAAAGCGGTGCGATACGATCATGCGAGCTTCAAGAAACGAAGCCAGCTGTCGTTGTTGTGCCTACCTACCCTACTCCTACCCAAAGTCCCCTCATCCCCAAATGAAGGCCGTAGCGAGCAATTCTTCAGCACCACGATCCGTTAAGCTGTGTGACTCTCATCGAGCATGAGATAGACTCACTTTCCTATCACATAAGGTACTGCTGCACTTACAGCCACTTACGACCATCCCTATGCATCCCGGGAAACAAAAGGAACATCACACGATGAAATTATAGCATTCACAACTAGAATCTAGTCGATTGGCGCAGCTTCTATCCTCCAAACAACTTCAGACCCTCTCGAAATCCCACCACCAATAAAAGTAATCAACCGACAAAACCCACCAACCAAACTCATCGAGACCCACCAGAATTAGCTTTGTCATACTATAAAATGCCACCTCTCCAGGATGCCGACACCCATGACGAAAACCACACCAGACATGCTTCCACAAATACTAACATTTGTGACCTTCAAACCCAACGATCAAGGTTCAGGCCTGTTAGTTATACCACAAAGATACAAGTCGATGATGGTTGGTTGGCTTCACCTCTAATCCTTCGAAGCGGAGATGCTGGAAAGTGGATCTAGGCGCCGACGATGATATTTGTAGGTAGGTAGGTAAGAAAGTTTTTGGGTCTGATGTGTATAGGAGGCATAAGGTCAGATCTTTTGCGGCTGGGGATGGAGAGGGAGATGGAGATGGAGGAGAGGATAGGATAGGTCGGTGTGAGGTTTGATGACTGGACTGGTTAGAGGGCTGCTCTTTGGTTTCTGGTGTTGGAAAGAAGGGTGTATTCAATCCGATCATCTATCAACAGCGCGGTGGTATTGATTTCTTTGAAGTCATGCTTCTTTGAAGCCAGCATGACTTCGATACTGGGCTACTCAACACAAATACATTGCAAACCAGCAAGGACGTGTGCCAACCAACTTATGGACTGAACTGAACTATGTACATACATCTGTCAATTATAGCCACATGTCGTGAAGCCAGCCCTTGCGTCGGTACAAAGAAAGCAGCCCTAGGTACGACCATCTAACTTACTCTCGTACGTGCGGGACCGACGTTACCAAAAACGCTACCTACGCTTTTCGAGCACGCGGATCCCCAGGGTATCTCAGAACGAACGAACGTGGATCGCGATAGCGACCGAGCGACGCTCTCCCTCAGGCATTGACTCTTTGATAGAAAAGAATGTAGGCGACCTTGTTATCCTTGACGGACGCTCGTCCGACTGGAGTGATCTTCCCAGAGACATTATTAGGCGTCACGTTCCCATTTGCGACTCCTGACCACTTCTTGCCGCCTGTTGAAGGTGTTGCGGTCATGCCGTTAACCTGGCTCCAGCCCTTGCCAGCTTCTCTTTGTTCCTCATCCTCTGCAGTAAACTGCTCGTAAGTATTGCTGCTTTGGTGCTCCTCGATCTTGTGTTGCTCTAGAGCAGCAGCAAGGACCTGGGGGTCTTCCTCGCTGCCGCCTTCCGCAACGTCTTGGCTTCGAACCCGCCGAATAACGGTGTCATCAAGTCGGATCCATTCTCGGCCCTCTTGCCGGCGGACGTCTACAGTGTAGTGTCCTCCGCTTGCATTCTTGCCATGATGATAGACAACGCTGATAAGCCGATACTTTGGTAGGCCCCCGTGAGCGAGAAGCCCACCTCTCTTGTGTTGTGGGAAGACCTCTTTGGGGATCTCGAGATCCAAGGGGTAGCCAACTTTTTTCCATATCTTCTGCGTACCACCATTGCTATCATATTGAAAGCGTTTGAGGTGGAGGATCAGAACTTGTGGCAGCGTCTCAATGAACACCTGTTTTGTAGCTGTTGAGTTCGGGCCTCGCGGTGAATTGAAATCGCCATGTATGGGTTCAGGTTTGGTTAATCCCTTTAACGCATCTACAATGTTGCTGACATTCGCGGCGCCAATGTCAAGCTGCAAAGGTTGATATGGTTCCAATGTCACGGAGTTCTTCATTCCAGGCACTCGAAACTCCGATCGAAGCTTGCCACCGAAGATCTTGGTGACTGGCGATTCGGTCGCGATGGGGCCGGACGATCGAGTGATGGCAGCTTTCTGTTTGGGCCCGACCTCAAGCCAGCCTCCATCATCCAGGGCGTGTAGGTCAGAAGACTCGTGGACTGGCGAAGGATCTCCGTTTGTGGGAGTGGAAGCGCCAGAGGCGGGTTTGATGCTCGTAGGTTTCATCACCCTGGCGCATTCCTCGTGCATCTCCTCCAAGACGAAACCTAGAAACTCTTCTGCATCTTGTTGGTGTCCTCGCTGTCTTCTGTAAGTACGCATTTGGCTATGGATGCACCTCAGGAGTACATACCCTCATGGACGAAAATCGAGGTAATCGACGTATGACCTCATATACGAATTCCGGAATGAAGGGTTCGCCATACTGCTCAAGCTCATTATCCTTCAGACGCATTCGGAGTCGGTCAACAGAGACTGCAGCATCGATGACCGTGTACTCCCGCATGATCATTATCCTGGAGCATATCAGCAAACCAAGGTGTCGTATACATCTCAAGCTTTAACTCACATAGCGTCCATCAGTGGGGTATCGCTCTTGAAGCTATGTGCTGCTTCTTTCCCTATTTTGTCAAGAAAATTGTAAAAGGGTACACAGAAGATAAGAATTTGCAGAATCTGGATCACGGTCAATTAACCGCTTTCACTGGAGGTCACAAGACGAAGCTTACTGAGTTCATGTAGCACATATTTCCGGTGTTTACGAGACCTCTTGGCTCCAAAAAGGCTATCTTGGCGGACTCGCTGCTGTCCTTGACACTATACGAGCCGAGGGCATCAGCCAAAGATCCAGCCTTGCTTGTGCTATGTCCATTAGTCTGGGCAGCTACATCACTAGCGACTGAAGCCTTTGCAGATGCAGAGGGTGGTCCCATGGTTCGAACCAGGTCTGCCCACGACTTCGGTCCCATTTTGATAGGCGGCGAGGTTGGGCCCTCGCCAGAGTTGACCGAAATCCCAGCCCCTTCATTGACTTGGGCAGCTGTTTCGACAGCATTGGCAAGATGGACCGCGTTGGACGGAACCGCAGGATTGGCAGATTCGGAACCGGCACCTGTGGAAGCTCGTCTCGAAGGCCGTGAGGCTACAGGGATATTAGGTATAGCAGGTACGATTGGAATTATCGGAACGTTCGGCCGACCGGATATATAGTTTTTTGGTGTCGTTTGTTGAGGCGTTACGGTAGATGAAGGGGTTGTAGGCTGTGTTGAGAGAGCTTCTGACGGTGGATGAGAAGTTGAAGGTGTCTCCAATGTGGGACGCTCATGTAGCAATTCTGCCCTAGTGAGCGGAAGATTGATGGGTGAAGATACAGCATTCGCATCGGCCTCTTCTTCGGTCACTGACCCACGGCGCGAAGGCAGCTCAACAGGTACACTAGACGACTGGGGTTCTGGTGCCTTTCTTCTTCTTCGCCGAGGTGCTCGTGAGGGGAATGCGCCGTCAAACGATTGCCAAGGGAGTGGGGGATAATAGGGTAGTCGATGAGCTGGAGCATCAACGGTAGGAGGCGGTGGAGGTGTGGGAGGAGCAAGATGCGGATTCGAGATACTGGCAGGTGTTGGTGATTGCGGGTGGAGGGAGGTATTAGAGGATGATGGCGAAAGCACTCCTTGTACGGAACGTATTGAGGACGAGGAGGGAGCTTGATGTGGGGAGGGGCGCATGGGCTGCATGTGTTGCGTTACTGGGTAGGGTGGCATGGTTGGATATGGCTGGAAGCCTCTCTGCATTGGCATAGGCATTGGATATGGTGGCCATTGCGGCGGTGGTCGCTGATAGTGTATGGGGTATTGATATGGGTAGTAGGAACCCTGCTGTGGAGGGTGAGGTGAGTGCATGTAGGGGGGATTATGCCCAGGCCTTCCATTCGGGAAAGGTACTGCTGGTTGCACCTGTGGCATAGGCTGATGTGGATTCATGGTTGGGGCCCCCAGAGGGGGCTTGTAGGATGAGCGTTGAGGCCTAGCTCCGGCTGGGAGAAGCAGCCAGACCTTCGGACATCATAGATTTCAAATTACCGACGTCGAGAGCTTAGGATGCGCTCCGAGAAGAAACGCAGATAGTCCCCGGTGTAATTGTGGACAAGGTGGTTCTGAGGTTATGTTTGCGGTTGAAATCTATCCAAAAAGCTGAGGGACGGGCCAAGAAGCCCCAAAGTGATCGACGCTTGCTCATCCGTCCTAGATTAATTGTGCCAAGAAGATAACAACTTCACATTATCATCATAAACACGAAGAGGTTCAGCACAGTCATGATTTGCATGTCCATTGAGTAAGTTTAAGTGTCTCCGGTTGGAAATCCTTGGTAGTGGCGAAGAGAGCTGGTATAGTAGTATATACTGTTGTACGTTGTCCTCGAGATATCCAGATTGCGACTCTTGTCTTGGCGAATGGGATGGGGCTGTACGGGAACAACAGCTGTCCAGCGAGACATCAGAAAGATTTATTGCTACTGGTGAAAGATCTCAGAATGGCGCAAATCTTGCCCCAAAACAACATGTTTCCGACTTCCCAGATAGACGTGAATTCCCAACTCCATTATAATCCATTGTACTCATTTCACTTGGTGTTCACTCGAGCTTCCTGTGTCCTTCAAGTCTTTCCTGTATTGCATAATCACTTTTCCTATGATATGGACGTTTTGCACTCGCTGAGCCTGTAGCCAACTACCAACGTTCCATAAGGGACTTCTTCATTTGCTAAGACGCAAAGAGTGGTGTCTACCAATCTTAGAGTAAGGGTTCTGACAAAGGCGATAAAATGCAAGCCTACGTCCTACTCCTTTAGCGTATTCAGGACTCATGCGAAACCTTGGCAGCAAAAACAGAAATTTCCCCCCCCATTTTATGTGAAACTACACAATCATTAAATGTCGATTAATTATAGGTGGAGACCAGGTGGTAATTTATGACGTAAGAGGGAAGACTAAGTGCCTTAAGGTTATATATAGCTCTAATTGTAACAGACAGGACGTTATGGACCGAAAATGCCAAAATAGCTGATTGTCTTACAGGTTCGCATACAACAAAACTCCAAGAAAGGGGGGGGAAATATTTGTTTTCAGTGCCAAGGTTTCGCATGAGTCCTGAATACGCTAACTATCATTCAGCTCTCGAAGCTGACATTATCGTATCACTTGGCAAGACAAGGACGGAAGCGTGCACGCGTGTGACTGCATGACAAGACAGGCTCATCAATTCGAACAACAGGAATAGAAATGTATGATTGAGAATGTTTGGCAACATCGCATGTGTTCAGGCCGTGACCGTAGAATTACTCCAGATCCTAGGTATCTACTTAGATATGTAAAGCTAAGCAGTCAAGCGGCAGCGATGACTCCGAAGCCCGGACTCCCATCCCTCTTTCAACAACTACAAACAACACCCTGGTGTAGGTCGGGGGTTCTTGATTCTCTCATTAAATACATATCTTTCACCGTTGGACTTGTACTCACATACCAGCCATATACTATTCACATAGCATAGCATACAGCACGCTGATCACATCGAGGTCGCAAGCAGTTCCCCTACGCGATGTCATCGAACCCGGCCCTATCTTTGGCCACTTCGAAGGGCAATTATCCCCCATCTCAGACTCCCTCCCCTTCTCAATCACAAAGCGGCTCCTCTTTTGGGGCAGAGAATATCCAGAGACGTGTAGGCGGTTCAGGAAGCTTTGGCGCGGGGTCAACCTCTCGCTCAGCGTCCTTTGCAGCGAAGAACAACCAGTCACTTCGAAAACAGCACAAGGGCCAGCGGAAACCTAGGCTCGCGGATGAGGATGCTTTTGCTGAGTCCGTATGTCAAGCCAACAGTTGCCAGAGTGTTGACAACCATGGGCTCACAGCTGACGCCATGTAGGCGGCCATGCAGTCTGCCAATAGTCGCAAAGGGCGAACCTCGATAACCCATCTTATGACCTTTGCTCTACCTCCTCGTCCTCAGAACTACCACCAGCATCACTTTGGTCGTAACGCCAGAAGAAGTGCAAGCTGGGGCCTGGGCTCGGGTTACCACGCTGCAGACAAGGCCAAGTAGGCTCTCATCATTGTCCCTCGTCTGAAGTGAAGACTCACAGATAGCAAGATATGTTCATGCCAACTATCGCTTCATCGTCAACCCAAATGGGAACTACCGTGCCGTGGCGATGGATGCAGATGTGCACCTCGATTGGAGTACTGTACTACAGATTCTAGTGTCTGCCCAATCACAGTCGACCAACTGCCCCATTTGCCTGTCAACCCCAGTTGCCCCTCGGATGGCCAAATGCGGGCACATTTTCTGTCTGCCGTGCTTGATCCGATACATGCATTCTACCAATGACGCAAACCCAACCCCCGAGAAAAGACCAAGATGGAAGAAGTGTCCAATATGCTTCGATAGTATATACGTTTCAGAGACTCGTCCAGTCCGGTGGTTCACTGGCCAAGAGGGAGAAAGCCCTCAGGAAGGAGGAGACGTGGTACTCAGACTCATCAAGCGGCAGCCTGGAAGTACGCTCGCTCTACCACGTGACGGCGCCGAAAGTTTGGAGAAGGAGGAAGAAATTCCGTGGTATTTCGCTGCAGAAGTCATGGACTATGCTCGTGTGATGAAAGGATCAGAGGAGTATATGAACGAGCAGTACGATGACGAGGTGGAGGAGCTACAGCAACAAGAAAGAGAGGACGAGATCATGTTTGGAGAGGATACTTCATGGACTAAGAAAGCTGTCTCTGCAATCATAGAAGCTAAGGGAACGACCAAAGGCCTAGGAAATCCTCCAAGTGCACCTCAGCACCCTAACGAGAGGAGAGCTAGACGACCACCAGTGGACTTTCATAGAGATGTCCCGGACCACTACCTCGTTCACCATGCTGCAAGGTCTGGACAATCTTTGTCTGGCATCATGTTAGCTGCGCAAGGATCACAGTCTAGGTCTTCGTCAGATCAATCGAGGGCGGCGACTTCGACGAGCCCTGACAAAGACCATACAGCTCAAATCACCCCGTCCACGGGCTCAGCGGTCTCATCTGGGGCTCACTCAAAGTCTGCGACATCCCAGACGGAGCAGCAACTAGTATCTCGCTTCAGGGAAGGCTCCGCAGCTCAGTCACACGTTCATCATAGCGATTCACCATACTACTTTTACGAAGCGTTACTGCATTATTACCTATCGCCGCTTGATATACGCATCCTGAAGGCTGCATTCGGAGATTTTGCCTTATTTCCTGCAACCATTCTTCCCCAAGTTGAGAGAGTATCTACAGGTCATATCGTCGACGATGATCTTCGACGACGCGCGAAATACCTTGCCCATCTCCCCCAGGGTTGCGAGGTCGGATTTCTCGAATGCAATTGGACGGATGTTGTACCAGCAGATATCCTCGAGTTGTTTGGACCTGAGATTGAGCGGAGACGGAAAAAGAACTGGGAGAAAGAGGCACGAGAGGAGAAGGAACGCGCGAGAGCAGAGAAAAAGGAGGACGACGAGCGGTGGGCTGCTGCGCGAAGGCGGCGACCCACACCTGCGCAGGACTCCATTTTGGAGGCAGGTTTCGAGCCTTTACCGGAGGCCCCAGTCGCGGACTTTGCATCTTCGCCGCCGTGGTCTTCGTCGCGAGCACAGGATGGTTCTTCTTTCGCGTCCCTAGCCTCACCATCGACGAGTCCTATCGCAGGAAAGAGCGTCTGGGGCACAAGGATACCTTTGCCTACGTCGCCAGTACTGCCCGCAATTCCCGATGAGCATGACCTACCTGGGAACGATGGCTGGCTTCAGGACTGGGAAAGAGATTTGCTTCAGGAAACTGATGTGGTGGCGCAGGTCGAGGCGAGCACTCTGGAGGCTGGCAGCTCGAAACAAGGAGCTATGAGTGCAAACAGCAAGAAGAAAAAGGGCAAGAAGATTACGCTCATGTCAACGAATGCTCGCAGAGGCGCATGAAGCCGCATGATACCCCTTTCTGGATGATGATCCCAAGGAGATAGCCATACGATATCATTGAACAGAGACATAAAATTCTTACATATGAAATCAAAACTCAATTTGTGTAGAACATGAGTCTTGGCTGGAAAGGTCCATGTTCCTGCCAGGCTGATAACGAGTATGGAGGATGACACTAAAAGTCTTGAGCATGCGCTAACGGGAGAGGCACCAACGTCCTAAGGGTCAGCGCCACTGTCGACCCGGAAACCGCACCCGGACCCCCTGGAGCTAGCCCTTAGCTCTTAGTGCCCCAGTCCCTGTAGATTCAGCGCTTGCTCAAGACTTTTGGTGTCATCCTCCGTATACAAATAGGAAGTTCCACCGTTTATTGAATAGTGGTCATTGGTATTCTACGTATCAATACGAGATACGAGACATCACGGCCCAATTTCTGACTCCACGTTATCAGACCATCTGTAGGACAAATTCCAGAAAGGTATCAACAGTAGAGGTCAATTGTTTGAGAGCACATGGTGTTTCGGACCTAGTAGTCACGTAGTAAACATATATATACCTTAGCGGAAGTCTATGTTCCGGAGTTATAGTAGCGGGATCGCCGGTACTAAGAAGACTACCTTTTAGCGGGCCGACTATTAATCCGGTATAAATATAATATTCTAGCTTAGTAATATAAGTAGTATAAAATATTTAACGGTATATTATTAGTATAGTAGTAGTAGAGTAATAAAGTAACGACGTTTATATAAATAATATAGTTCTTAAAACTCTCTAGAACCTTATAGTAATATAGTCTAAATTCTATATTAAATATATTACGTAATAGGGATAGTTATTAAATAGTAATAGTTTCTAAGATCCTCTAATAGATTACAGTAATATAATTAGGTCTTTATACTAATTATTCTATATAGTAAGAATAGTTATTAGATAGTAATAGTCTTTAAGATCCTCCGATAGAATATAGTAATATAGTCGAGTCTCTATACTAATTATTCTATATAATAGGAATAGTAAGTAGATAGTAAATTTACAGTTATAGATTATAATACTACTAGATTTAAATCTAATAATTATCTCTATTAAATTAAGTACTCTTCTAGAAAGGTACCTTAACTACCTAGATTAAATGTTATAATTTTATTATAGTAGTAAGGTTATAAATTATTATTATTATCCTTATTATTCTCTTACTAATATACCTTTAACTAAATTAAAGATAAACTACACCTTAATTAATCTTAATTAACTAAAGACTACTTTAACTATACTTTAATATTATTAATCTAATATAGACCTAATATTACTAGCGTCCTTAGGGATTATAGTTATAGTAGTAGAGCTAGTAGCTATAATATAATTAGGCTACTTCTTAATATTATTACCCTACTACCTATTATTACTATCTAGCTACCTATTATTACTAGAGTTATTAATACTAGCTACTTATAATATATCTTAAAGTATACTACTATTAGGATATCTTAATATACCTAGCTAGTATAATATAGCTTACTAGTAATATCCTAGTAGTATTAGTTTAGCTTTTTATTATCCCGACGGATATCCTTTTATCTAGATATCTAAGAGGCTAGGTAGCTTCCTTAAGGGGTATTTAAATAGTCCTCCCTCTACCTCTTTAAAAGGTAGAGATTAGTTCTTTTATAATTATAAAGTTATTAGAGTATTAAGTCTACCTTTATAATACTACCTACTTACTAGTAGTTTATACTATCTATTTTAGCCCTTAGGAATTAGCCTTTTAATCTAGTTCCTAATAGTTCTAATCTCTCTACCTTTAAAGGGGGATAGTTTAGATTATAATAATATAATAACGCGAAGATATCTAATATTAAATAAGATAAAAATATATTAGAAGTCTATTATAATAAAATTAATATAATACTAGAATCTAATATAAGAGATATTAAAGTAAGAAATAATATAACTAATAATAGAATTTCTAATAAAACCCTTACTAGTATAATTATATTTAATAAACTTATTACTACTACTAAAATTAAAGAAGAGTAGTTAATAAAGGAAAGAAAGCTTTAAAGTATTTAAGAAAGGATAGCTTAATTATAAGTAGAAGTAGAAGTAGCTATACTAAATCTATATTAGATTACTAGTAAATTATTAGGCGGGATATAATAAGAGTTAAGACTAGGCTTAGTAGAGAATTAATACCCTTTAAATTAGGGTACTAATATATAAGGTATATTAGACCCTAGGGTAGGCTCTATCCTTAATAATTTTACCCTAAGTTAGTCTATTAGAGGCTAGTTAAAAGAACCTAGTAATTAATACCCTAGGAGCTACTTAAAGCCTAAGGACTTACCCTTTTATAAGGGGAAGTATATATATAAGTATAAGAAATAGTATTATATTATAAATATTACGTTCTAATTAATACCTAATAAATTCCTAACTAAGTTTATAAAGGTTACTTAAGTTATATAATTTTTAGAAGGTAAACCTACTAAGTTATAAGATTATTATAAAAAGTTATTATTAAGGGGAGTAGTTACTTAAGAGTACTTTACTTAATACTTATTAAACTTTATTAAGGACCTAGTAAACTACTAGCTTTATAATATATAATTATACTTAGATATATAATAGAACCCTAACTAGTTAATAGAAAACTTTAATATATATCTAAGTAGGATTAAATTATAAATCCCTCCTTTTTTAGAGGAATATTAATAGATTAACTTCTTTATAAAGTTACGCCTAGACCTTTAAAAGGCCCTTATAAACTATTAAGACCTCCTTATAATTAAAGAAAGCCTAATTACCTTTACTACTTAATTAGAGAATAATTAGTAGTATTATACTAGAATAATAGTAGGTAATAGTTATATTATTAAAAAGGGGATTATTCTAATAGGCGGAATAAAGGCTAGAAGAGGGAAGGAAGTTAAGATAGAGGTATTAATCCTTTTATAAAAGTAGGAAGTATTTAACCCGCTAGTAGTTATAATAAATTACTAGATACTAAGGAAGGGTTAATATATTTTAATTATAAAAAGAAGGGCTATTATAATAAGGACTATTATAGGCCTAAGATACCTAGGAACTTAAATATAATACCTATTAATACTATTAGGAAAGGGATTATTAAACTAAAAAAAGGAAGTATACCTCTATTAAGACCTTAATATTAAGGCGCTTACTTATTAAAAGGGATTTATTATTAATTTATAATATTAATATTAATAGTTTTATTAATATATAAGGTATATAGGATTATCTAAACTTTTTAATAAATATAAGAATAGAGATTAATATTATCTCTTAAAGCTTTACTAAGTAATATAACCTAAAACCCCTAGAGGGCTATTAGCTACTAATTCTTAAATAGATAAATAGTTAGTTAATCTATTATTATAATATATATTAGGTAGAGTACTATCTTATTAATAGCTAGGGATAGCTAGGTTAATATACTAATATATTCTATATAATTAAAAAGAAGGGGTTATTAATTATTCTAAGTATACCTACCTTATTGGAAGCTAGGGTATAAGTAGATCTAGGGAGTTAGAAGTAGTAATTTCTACTAGACTCTACTAGTATATCTATCTTAGAGTTATAAGCGTTTATAAATACCCTTAAAGGTAAATTAGTAATTTATACTATTATTTATATTAGGTTATTATAAGTAGAAACCTAGAGCTCTAATAGTAAAGTATTAGAGCTACTTAAAAGTCCTTATAACTTTTTAGATATCTTTTTAAATAAGGAGGTAGGATAACTACCCTTATTTAAGCCTAGGAATTACGCTATTAATATAGATAGTTATAAGCCTCCTTATAAGCCTATTTATAATTTATTATAAAGGGAGTTAGAAACTCTATATATCTACCTAGATAACGCTAAGTTAAAGGGTTAAATATAAGAGTCTACTAATTCTATAGGGGCTCCTATTTTATTTATACTAAAGAAGGATAGTAGCTTATAGCTATATATTAACTATTATAGGTTAAATAAAGTAATAATAAAGAACTATTATCCTCTCCCTTTAATTAGTAAAATACTTAATTACTTATAGGGTATAAAGATATTTATTAAGTTAGACCTTAAGGATACTTATTATAGGATTTATATTTATAAGGGTAATAAGTAGAAGATAGTATTTTATACGCGGTATAGCTATTTTAAATATATAATTATACTATTTAGGTTAGTAAATACCTTAGCTATATTTTAAGCCTATATTAATAGAGCTTTAATAGGCCTAGTAGATATTACTTATATAGTATACCTTAATAATATTTTAATTTATTTAGAAGATATCTTAAGTTATAAGTAATATATCTACTAGGTATTTAAGTAGTTATAGAAGTTTTAGCTTTATATAAACTAAAAGAAATATAAATTTTATACTAATTTAGTAGAATTCATTAGGTTTATTATAAGTACTAATAGTATATTAATAGATAGTTATAAGGTATTTACTATCTAAGACTAGCTAGTATTAATTATATATTAGGAAGTCTAAGTATTCTTAGGATTTATAAATTTCTACTAGCGTTTTATATACTACTATTTATAAATAGTATCCCCCTTAACTAGCCTTTTAAAAGGTAGTAAGGATAGGAAGAAGTTAAGACTATTTATATAAGGCGCTAGTAAAGAGAAGGTATTTTATAATTAATATTATATCTTTATAATTATACCCGTCTTAATATATTTTAATCCTAATAAGAAAATTTAGATTAAAATAGATATATCTAATTTTATTATAACTACTATCTTATCCTAATAGGATAATAATAGGGCTTAGTATCTAGTAGCTTTCTAGTCTTATAAATTAATACCTACTAAGACTAGGTATAAGATATATAATTAAGAGCTATTAGTAATTATTAAAGCCTTTAAGTAATAGTAATACTACGCGGAAGGTAGTTATTATACTATTAAAGTACTTATAAATTATAATAATCTTAGGGGATTTATATAAGTAAAGTAGTTAAATAGTTATTAAGCTTAGTAGGCTATTTATTTAGTTATATATAACTTTAATATTAAATATTAACCTAGTAAGAAGAATCTTATAAATACTCTATTATATAGACCTAATTATAATAATATTAAGATATTATTTAACTAGCTTCTACCTATCTTATAGAATAAGCTAGTAAATTTAAGAAGTATTATCTCTAGCTAAAAGTAGCTAGAAGAAATAACTAAGTATATAAACTTATCTAGCTTAGGAGGGCTTAGAAAACCCTTAATTAAGCTTAAAAACTTAAATAAAAGGGATATAAAGCTACCTTCCTAGTATTAAAGTAATATAATAGTATAACTACTTAACCCTATTACTAGGGTTATTAGTTATAAATAATATATCTTATAAATACTAGTAAGAGTAGTTACTAGACTTAAAATAGCTTATAAAGCTAGATTAGAATCCTTAAAAGAACTTATCCTCTTATTATAAAGTAATAATCTATTTATTATTAAATAAAAAGATAAGGTAAAGTATATAACTTCTAAGTAAAATACTATTAAATAGCCTTAGAAGGTTAATTTAATAGGATTATTAAGATTTAAAGGAGTACTTTATATACTAGATAATTTAGTATTATATATAGAAATTATTATAAGGTATTATAATAATACTTTAATAAGTTATTTTAAGTTATAAAAAACCTTAGAGTTACTCTAATATAAGTATTATTAGAGTAGAATATTAGTAGATATTAAGCTATATATCTAAACTTATAAAATATATTAAAGGGTAAAAGCTCTTAGATATAGATCTTATAATAATATAATATCCTTATTATAACTTAATAGGTCTTAGGAAGAACTTTCTATAAATTTTATTATAGGCTTACTACCTAATAAATATAAAAATTCTATATATAATTCTATTTTTATAGTTATTAATAGGTATATAAAGATAGTTTAATACCTTCTAGCTAAGAGTACTTATATTATTATTAAATTAGCTAAGATTTTATTTAAAAATATAATATTATAATATAGTTTATTAATAGGTATTATATTAGATTAAAGATCTTTATTTATAAGTACCTATTAATTAGAAGTCTACTATTATATAAAAATAAAGAGATAACTAAGTACTACCTTCTATTTATAAATAGATAGATAGATTAAATACTAGAACTAAATATTAGAGTATTACCTTAGGGTATTTTTAAATAAAGAATAAGATAATTAAGTAGTATTACTCTTAATAGCTAAATTTATATATTATAATAGTATTTATATTATACTAGGTTATTTACTATTTTATATAATATATAGATATAATCTATATATAGAAGATAAAGTTAGAGATAACTTTTTAGAAGGAGGAGTACTTATAATTAAAGACTATATAAAAAACCTTTTAAAAGTAAGAGTTATACTAGTAGATTAATAATAGACTATTTAAGTATAAGTTATAAAGTTTTATAATAAACTTTATATCTTAAAGTCTTATATAATAGGAGAACTAGTAATATTAATTATAAAGAATTTAAAGTAGAAAAGATTAAATTAAAAGCTATTATATAAGTATATTAGTCCCTTTAAAGTAGTAGATATAATTAGATATTAAGCATACTATTTAAGTCTTTTAATAGTATAAAGAATTTATCTTATATTTTATATTTCCTTATTAAAACTATATTAGAGCTATCTTAATAAAGGTAAGTAACTATTTATACCTCCTCTAGAACTTATTAATAGTAAAGAATATTATAAGGTAGAATAAATCTTAGATAGGATAAGAAGTAAAGGTATTTAGTACTACTTAATTAAGTAGTCTAGTTATAAAATAGAATATAATTAATAGATATTTATTAAGGATATAAATATAAAAGACTTATAAAGGGAATATAATAATATATATATAATAAAGAGGTATTATAAGTAAAATACTTATATATAATTATTATAATAAAATTATTTAAGTATAAAGTTAAGGTATATAAGGTAAGTTATAAGTTATATTTATATAATAGAGATTTTAATAAAGAAGTATATAAAAAAAGAACTAATTAAGGGGAAGATCTTTATAACTTAAAAAAAAGAATCTTTACTTAAAGGTATAATATTAAGGTCTTATAAGGGGAATATATTATAATAGGTTATAGCCTAAAAAAAAGATAAGCTACTAGATAAGATAGTATCTCTATTAAGGGGGAGTAAAGTAGGCGTATAAATAAGTATAATAGAGAGAGTATAAGGAGTATAAAGGGTATAAAGGAGGTAAGTAATATAATAAGGATAAGTAGAGGGCGCGGTACTAGCGGTACTACTATTATAAAAAGGGTAGTTAGGGCTAATAGGAGTAGGGGCGAGTAATATAATAATAATAAAGGTAGGGGCCTCCTCCTCCTTTATATCCTCCTTTATCTCCTCTATCTCCCCCTTATTACTATTATTATTATCCTCCTCTTAAGATATAATTAACTTATATAAAGATAGTATAATCTTTAATAATATACTTACCTCCTTTAAATCCTTATTAACCTCTATTATAATAAGGGTAATTAACCCCTCTTATAAAAGTATTAATATATATTATAAGAAGTATATAATAAAAGGACTTACCTACTATCTTATTATATCTAAGATACCTTAAGGGTAATAGTTATATAACTACCTACCTTTACCTTAAAGTATAATAATTCCTTAGAGGTTTATAACTTATATAAAAGTATTTTATTATACTCCCTTAAATAAATTACTACTTCTACCTTAAAGGTAAAGGCAGTAATATATATTATAAAGGTAATATAGTAAGGAGACTTTTTATATTAAAGTATAATAATAGGGCCGCGGATAAGGAGGCTAGATATATAGGTATAAAAGGTAAGGGGGACTTATAATATATTAGTATATTATAAGTAAAATATATTTAAATCTTATTATAAATTAATTTATACTTTTTATAAAGGCTATAATACTTCTAATAGGCCCTACCTATCTCGCGGTTATATAGTAACCTAGGGTTTAAACCTAGGTACTTAGTATACTAAAGATAATAGGGCCTAGAGAGGGCTATAACCCTAGTAGTATAATAGGATAGAGAGGCGCGGTAAGAGTATTTAACTATCTATTATAAAGTTAGCTAATATAAATACCTTTAAATATAAAGAGTATAAGAATAATTTAAAAGAAGTATAATATAATAGGATATTAATAAGGTCCTTAACTAACTAATATAATAAACTTATATAAGAAGGTAATTTATAAGTAATATACTTATAATATATTTAAAGATAATTAAAGTCTATTATAAGGTATTACTATATATAGAATAGTAAAGAATAACTAGTAGAGACTTACTTTAATTATTATTATAGTTATTAACTATTTAATATATAGTATTATATTAGTAATTAATTCTTTATATTATACTTATACTTTAATAGTAGTTATCTTATAAAGTATTAATAGTATTAATACTAAATATATTAGCTTCTATTATTAATATATTAAGATATAACTTAAGCTAATTTATAATACCTTAATATTAATAGTAGTAGTTATAAAAGAAGTTAGAAGTAAATAAATTATAACTTTATTATATACTATATTATATATATTAACTATATAATTTAATAATATAATATTACTACCTAACTTTTATAATTACTTATTTATATTATATATTTATAAAGTACTATAATAATAAACTTAATTAATAATTATATTCTACCCCTAATAATATTATAACTATAAAGGCTATTATATATTAGTACTATATAATATTAATAGCGCGTTACTATTATTATAATATTATTATCTTTAGAACTCTTTCCCTTATTTTCCCTACTAGGGTTTTAAAGGTTTTTAATAAGTCCTATTATAGATAGTAATAGTTAGTATTTAGGGATAAATACCCTTAAAGGGGAGGTAATTATTAGGATATCTTAATATATCTAGCTAGTATAATATAGCTTACTAGTAATATCCTAGCGGTATTAGTTTAGCTTCTTATTATCTTAATAGATATCCTTTTATCTAAATATCTAAGAGGCTAGGTAGCTTCCTTAAGGGGTATTTAGATAGTCCTCCCTCTACCTCCTTAGAAGGTAGAGATTAGTTCTTTTATAACTATAAAGTTACTAGAGTATTAAGTCTACCTCTATAATACTACCTACTCGCTAGTAGTTTATACTATCTATTCCAGCCCTTAGGAACTAGCCTTCTAGTCTAGTTCCTAATAACTACTAGTAAAATTATCCTCCTCTCTTATTATAATATTAGGAAGGGCGTTATTACAGCTAAGTTATAATAGATTAAAGTCTTCTAGATACTTAAGAGTAATATAAGAGCCAGCGCTTATATATCTAATATCTTTCTTATTACTAGTATAGATATTATAGGTATAAAGGTAGGCTTATATAAATAAAGTACTAATCTACTATATCTTTATCTTAAACTTCTTAAACTTCTTAATATTACTATAAATCTTAAGATCTATAGTAATCTTTAATTAAATTTACTCTCTTAAATACTTATTTATATAATAAATATATACTACTAGGCCTATTATTTTACTTTAAAGCTTCTTAGCTATTATAGTAAGGTACTCCTTATAATTATTAATATATTTATTAAACTCTTTTCTACTTAAAGTAAGAATATTACTAATATATTTTATACTATTCTTACTAGCTTATATTTCCTTAGGTATAAGATCCTTATTAAATAATTTATCCGCTACCTTATTATATATATTAGCCTACTTATTAAGCGTTATAACCTTTTTTTTAACACTAGATATATAGCTTTCTAGTATAACTTTATTAGTTATAATAGTACTACCTTTCTTAAATATACCTCCTATATTATATTATATATTCTTAGTTAATACTTCTAGATTATCCTTAGAGTAGAGCGCGCCTTTACTTATAATAAATATTAAAAAGATATAAGAATTATTCTTAAGATCTATAACTATAGTCTTATCTTTAGATAGAAAGGTTTTAAGAGTTTCTAGATTAAGGTAGTTACGCGGGAGTTAAATAATTTCTAAAAAGTCTACCTAAAATAAGGCTATAAGCTTAGCTTCCTCTATTTTATAATAGAGAGTAACGCGTAGTAGCTTTATATTATTATTAATAAATACTACTTATTTATACTTAGAGTTATAAGGCTCTTAAAATAGAATAATAAGTTTAATTAGGGTCTTATTCTATCTTAAGACCTTTTTACCTTATACTACTACTAACGCCGTTCCTCTTATTAAAGTAATAAGATTAGGTTTCTAAAAATTCTTACTATATAAGCTACGCTAGGCGGTATTACTCTCTTTACTATTTAAAGCTACCTAGGTCTTTAGCTTCTTTAAAGCCGTTATAATAGTGTTATTAGAGAGTAGTAAATACTTATTAAGTATTATTATAAGTAAGGAGTAAGGTAAGAGTTATAAGAGAGGGATAAAGAAGATAGTATTTAAGCTAAGGATAGTATTAAGGAAGAAGAAAATTAGGGTAAAAGATAAAGGAGGTAAAGTAGAAGTAAACTTAAAAGATAATAATAACCCTTATAATAAGGCTATATAATTAGAAAGAGTAAATAATAAATAGGAGTAGTTAATAAGTTATTATTAGATATCTTATTATTAGATAATAAATAGTATAGGTATTAATAGAATTTAAGGTATAAGGAATAAGCTTAATTACTTACTTATATATTATAGAGTCTTAATAGATAGCTATAAGAGTAAGATAGATATAGTAGATATAGTAAAAGGTATAAGGTAGAGTATACTAGGGTATTAGCTAGAAATTATAGAATATATTATAGAGATTATACTACTATTAAATTATATATAGAAGTAACTATTTCTATCCTCTTACCTACTCATTATTATTATTAGCTCCGCTTTCTACCTCTTTACTACTTATTAATATAGTAAACTCTAATACCTACTTCTTTTTTAGAGGTAGTACCCTTATAGATATAAAGTACTCTTTAAGAATATACTTATTCTTCTTTACAAGTATATTATACGAGTTATAGTAGTATTTCTTAAGCTCCTTAAAGTCGCTCTTATTAATATCCTTAAAATTAGGATATACTAGGATCTAATTATAAAACCTTAATAGATAATCTCTTATATCTAAAATACCTATATTAGTTTTAATAATATCTAAATATAACTTAACTTTAATAGCTAGATTAATATAAATAGCTATATCCTAATATTAAAATAAATTAGATTACCTTATAATAGAATAAGGAGCTAACCTTTAATATAGTATTATCCTAGCTCTCTACTCCCTTTATAATTTATATATCCTTCTATATATCTCTAAATAATAAAGAAGCTACCTAATATAAATATCTTTAAGAAGAAGTCTAGGAGTAGGGGGTAAGTCTTATAAAGTATTTTAAGTACTATATATTCTAGGGCTTCTATTATCTCCTTAATATATTCCTATTATTATAAGCTAAGTATAAAGCGTAGTATAAGATATATATACCTTTATATAACTAAGTAACCTATTTTTATACCCTTTAATAATATTAAAAATCTTTAAGCGGGTTCTTTACTTAAGATTTAAGTTAATATTAAAAGTACTATTATAAGTGTCTTAAGTAATACTCTCTTATAATATATTAATAAAGTATAAAAAGTAATTCTAGTAGATAAGCTAATTAAACTTATACTATTATTCCTTATCCTTATTACTATCTCTATTAACCTCTCTAATATCTTTAATAGTCCTCTTATATTTTCTCTTTTTAGGGCTTTAATTTACTAAAGTAAGCTTTTACTATAATATTAGGGAGTTTATAAGACTAGTATCTAAAGAGGAGGGAGGAGTTTTAGGGTTATCTAGGTTTATAATATATAGGATATTAGGTAGGGAGGTACTTAGAGAGGTTAAAATTATAATTAAATTAGGTTATAATATTATTATAAATTAAGAGGAGTTCTTAGATATTATATTAATAGCTTTATAACTACTATAACCTCTATTAATAGGCGTTATAAGGGCGGTAGTTAATAAAGGTCTTAGGTAGAATTAAGGGTTATAATAGTAGTAGTAGTAGATATAATAATTATCTATAGAGTTTATATAAGGCTAATTATATAACTCCGCGTATTACTAGCTCCTTATACTAGATAATAAATATATAACTTAAATTACTATAATAGTTATAATATTATATAAAAGCTAAGACTATATTATAGTAGTTATATTATAGGGCGCGTAGATTATATTATACCTAAAATACTAATCCTAGCGAGAAGTTATCCCTAGATTAAGCGCCTAAGGCCTACCTACTTAAATTTACTATTATTACCTAATCTTAATTAGCTAGATAACTAAGGTAGTACTATTATAAGTCACCTTATAATATATAATATATTTATAACTAGCTAATATTTATTATAAAGGACCTAGATAATATTAAGTCTAGAATTTATAAAGCTAATATATCTAATAGTAAAATAGAGGATAGGGTAGTTAAGCTACCTATTAATATTAACTTAGAGGATATTTAATAAGTAGACTAATATAATAGTCTAGGACTATTACTAGAAGATAAAGATAATATACTCCCTATAATTAAATTTAATTAGGATATTACTAATAACTAAGTAGAATTAGTAATAGATTATACTATCCTAGCTTTTAATTCTATACTACTACCTTAATTACGCTACTTATTATAAGAGACTTTTAAAGCGTTACTATAACTTTATATTTAAGATAAAGATCCTAAGCTTTTATTCTAGCTCTTAGACTTTAGTATAAAGAGGCTAGTATATTATAGATATAATATTTAAGCCTAAAGGAGATTTTATAAAGGTTAGAGCCTTATCTTATACTCTAATAGCTACCTACTAGCTATACTCCTTTATAATAAAGGATAAAGGGCTAGTTATTATAACTTTAACTATAGTAATTACTCTTATAATTAAATACTAGTAAAATACTATTACTTATAAAATAGTAGAAGAACTAGATAACTATAAATAAATTAAAAGAATACCTCTACTTCTTTAACTCTATTAATCTCTTCTAGTAAATTCTCTAATCTAGACTTATTAAGAAAATATACTTTAACTTTAAAAAGTTTAAGACTTATCTTATAAAACTTTAATAATTACTAGCTTAGATTATATTAAATAGAACTATATTAGGGGCGTTTATATATTATTATAATAATAAACTATTATTCCCCTTAGATTAGGTAATATATAAATATACTAATATTAATTATAATATATAATACCTTAGCCGCGTTATTAAAGTAGGCTTTAACTAGTATAATAATATTCTTATAATAGAGCGTAGTACTTTAAAGGTAAAAATCTAGTATACTTACTAGAACTATAAGCTCCTAGTATTATCTTATAAGACTTAGGAATTTAGCTAGTATAAGGTTATACTATAACTAGAGTTCTCTTTTCTAAGTCTAAATAATATTATATACTACTAGTCTAATATTATAATATATTATAAGAATAAGCCCTTATTATAACTTATATTAATAGAGTAGCTAATCTATTACTTATTAATAAATAGGAAAGGCTAGTTATAACCTCTTATATTTTTAGCCCCTTATAAAGCTAAACTTAAACTTAAGATTTATAGTTATAAATACTTTTATAAGTCCTTTAATACTAGTAAAGGTATTGAGTATCTCTCTTTACCTTACCTTTTATTCCTTAATAGTTTTAGACTCTACTATAACTTATATAAGAGTCTAATAGGAGTCTACCTAATACTTATATTATTTAGTTTTAATAAATAAATATAGTAGGTTAATATCTTCCCCCTAACCCTAGGACCTTATAATAATAACTTAAATAATATACTTAATACTCTTTAAACTCTATATTAGCTAGATTAAAGAATTATATTAGAGTTACTAGAATTAACTTAAGTTTATATCTTTCCCTTATATACTACTAGGGATATATTATAATAATAGGTAAATAGAGGCTTTAAATTATAGTATATAACTCTTAGTTACTACTTCTACCTAATCTTAAATAAGAGTTAGGGGGACCTAGAATATAACTTTATAAAGAATAGGCGCTTTTACTATTAAGCTCTCTAGTAATAATATAAGATAAATATATTACGTTCTACTATAAAAAGGGAAAAATTTACTACCTAGTAGGGCCTAGTATTAGAGGAGCCGGCTCTATTAAGGTTATTCCTAGCCCTTAATATTATTATTACTAGGCTAGGTAATCTATTATATTCTAAATATTCTAGTCTCTATAAATAACTCTATTAGCTACTACTTAAGAATATACTAACTATAATAGGAGCTTAGTTATATACTATTATAATAAGGTAATAGCTATTTACGCTAGGTTATACGTAGATTTAATCGCCTCTTTATTATCTAAAAAGTTATAGTCTATTAGAATATATAAGATAGATTATTATTATCCTAGTACTTCTCTAATACTAGTTATAAGGAGACTATATATAACCGCTTTACCTTATAACTATATAATATTAGCTTATAATAAGAGTAGGTAGGTTTATTATAACTAAGACTATTATATAAGTATTTAGATTTATTACTAGAAGTATATCCCTACTTATAATAGATAACTTAAAAGAAAGAGATTATTTAATAAGTATAATTAAAGAAGCTAGGAGAGAATACTAGATATTACTTAGTATAGCAGCTACTACTATAAATTTAAACCTAAGGTCTCGCTTAATAATACTAATATAATAGGATAGACGCGTAAGCTTAGTAGTCTCGTTAATTAAAGGTATTGTTAATAGTCTATAATCTTAGAAGGTATAGGAATTTAGGAATAATTAGAGACGGCCTAATATATATACTACGCTCTATTATAAAGCTATTATGATAGAGTATAGTATACTAAGTAATATTAATATTCTTATTAGGGAAGATAAGTATAGGTAAGTTTATATTAAAGTAGTCTCCTAACCCTTTATTACTACTCGCTAGCTAAATCCTTTATTATAACGCTTTATAAGTAATTTAAGAAGGTTATCTACTAGACGAATTATATCTAAGTTAAAAAGCTACTACTTAAATATAAGTAGCTATATTAAAGTCTTAGATTAATTCTAATAGATATATAAGAGGTAGAGGAGTTATAGATTACCTTAATTATAAAAGATCTCTATTATAACTACCCTACCCTTTTTAATATACTACTTTTAAGATCTAAATAAGACTTACTCTAATTATTACTTATTAATTCTAATAAAATTTATAATAATAAACTAAAACTCTAATTAGATAATATACTTTATAAGGTTATTATAACTAGTTAATTAATAAAAAAGTATTATAAAGAGATCCTAAAAGTCCTAAGCTACCCTTCTAATATATTAATAACTTTATCCTTTAAGATATAACTAAGAGTAGCCTTCGCGTAGGATTATAATATAATTAATATAATATATTTTAGATTCTAAAGCTTCTAGTAGTATTGATAAATTAGCTTTACCTCTAGGTATAATTATAGTAGATATTTAAGAGCTACTTATATTAAAGTTTCCTAGATTTAAAGAGAAGTACTTTATATTCTCCCTTAAAGACTATATCTACTTCTACGCTAGCTTTATAAGATATATTAAAGGCCTTTTTATTATATAAATCTTAGTTTATATTAACTTAAGACTTTTCTTTAAAGTTATAGTAGTAAAAGATATAATTAATCTTAATTTAATCCTAGAGGTTTTTATATATAATATGTCCTAGTATATATATATTATTAGCCTTCCTAGGGTTAACTATTCTAGACCTTACTTAATCTCTATTACTAAATCTAAATAGGATTATAAACTCTAGTTATAGTAAAGTAATAGTAGTATAAGAGTTAGATATAAGGAGGGAATAGAGGTAAAAGATAAATAAGTACTATTACTAATTCTATAGGATATAAGGTACCTATAAAGATTTATTAGGCTTAGTAGGATAGATTATAAAGGGTTTATTAGGCTTAGTAAGATAGATTATAAAGGGTTTATTAGGCTTAATAGGATAGATTATAAAGGGTTTATTAGGCTTAGTAGGATAGATTATAAAAGGGTTTATTAGGCTTAGTAGGATAGATTATAAAGGGTTTATTAGGCTTAGTAGGATAGATTATAAAGGGTTCCTTAGGCTTAGTAAGATAGATTATAAAGGATTTATTAGGCTTAGTAGAATTATAAAGAAGGTAGATTAGTTAGAATTACTATTAAGATTTATTATAGGTTTAGTTATAAATAGCTTTTTAGTATCTTTTAAGTAATATATAGGTTTAATAGCGCTTTATAATATTTATATTATATATATAATAACTTATTTACTATATATAACTATCTAATAACTATATTAGATATATTATAGTAATAGTCTATTATAATATAATTATAACTTATATAATTAAACTATTTATTATATATAACTATACTATAATTATATTAGATATATTATAGTAGCTTAATTATATACTACTAGTTATTAAAATAAACTATAGATATCTATCTTATATAAACTATTTATATTACGCTACGTATATTATATAACTCCGCCTAAAGGCAGAGTTTTTTTAATAAACGTTTAGTAGACGTTACGGTTTATAGACGATAAAATTACGGTCTATCACATACTAAGAAACTCGCTAAGGTATATATGCAATACCGTATTTACTACGCGTCTGCGCGACATCGATATTCAATTTGCCATCCTCATTACTGCCACCCAAAATAGTCTTGCTGTGGTTTGATCCATTCCCAGTCCACTGTTACTGCATGTTCGAAGCGGCGCTGCAACATGTCTCCCCTTCCGAGTCTTGGTCAGGACGACTACTAGTTTGATCATGCCTTCCACACGCTCACAACTTGGAGAAACACCGCAGTAAGCCTCCCTAACTCAACCATTTTCTTAATCTACGATTATGCTTCCCATCTTCAAGCGTTTCTAATGCGTAAATCTGCTTAGAAAGGTCCACCGTGAAGGTTTCGTGGAGACACCTGGGCGCGCACGACGCCCGCGCAAATCGATCGTTCTAGACGAAAGCAAGGATGGAACGGACACCTCTGATGGCTCGCTAGAGTCTGTCAAAGTAAAAAGCGTGGCCCCTAATCCGAAGGGAAACTATAAAGCGAACGGCAGCGCGACCCACAATGGTCATGCCAATGGAAGCGTAAGATCGTCGGAGAAGAAAACTTATAGAATCGACGACAGCGGTCACTTCGAGTTTGGGGGATCCTTGGGTGTTTCTGCAATGATGATATTCTTCCCTTTGTGAGTGCTGAGCTTGAGTATCCCTTGTCAATCGTGGGCACTGACTCAGTTCTTTCAGGCTCATGTACTACATGTGGATTGGCGCTACTTACTATGATGGCTACCTCCCACTACCTGACAAAGGGGAGAGCAAAGCCCAATTCATAGAGCACTTAGGCAACCTGGTCTACACTGGTGCTTTCCCAACACTGAAGGCTTGGGTGATGTACTGGGGCTTTTTGCTCTTCCAGGCTGTTTGTTATATCTACCTACCTGGAATTACCGTACAGGGCAAACCTCTGGAACATAAAGGTAATCAGCGTCTGGAATACTACTGCTCCGGAGTATGGTCGCTCTACACGACCATCGCCGTTGCTGCCACCCTACACGCGACTGGTGTGTTCAAGCTTTACACCATTATCGATGAATTTGGACCGGTCATGTCTGTTGCAATAATTTCAGGCTTCATCGTCTCAATCATTGCATATGTATCTGCGCTGTACCGTGGTGCTGAACACAGGATGACTGGTAATCGTGTCTATGACTTTTTCATGGGCGCCGAGCTCAATCCGAGAATGTTCGGAATTCTGGATTTCAAGATGTTCTTCGAAGTTAGGCTGCCATGGTACATCTTATTTCTAGTTACACTGGGTACCGCTGCTCGACAATATGAACTATTCGGATATGTTTCCGGAGAAGTGGGATTTCTCCTGATGGCTCATTTCTTGTATGCGAACGCGTGTTCGAAAGCGGAAGAAGCCATTCCTACGACTTGGTAATTACATGTTTTCGTTGATCTGGAGGTTTGCTGATTGTTACAAGGGATATCTACTATGAGAAATGGGGCTTTATGCTCATATTTTGGAATATGGCAGGCGTTCCCCTTAGCTATTGTCACGCAACAATCTACTTGGCCAGCCATGCACCCTCAGTCTATCGTTGGAATCCGGTCGCTCTGACTGTACTTTACGGTTCTTATCTTCTTGCTTACTGGGTGTGGGATACTGCCAACGGCCAAAAGAACCAATTCAGGCAGCAGGAACGTGGTACGCTTATGTATCGGAAGACCTTCCCTCAGCTACCATGGGGGACCATTAAGAATCCAAGAATGATTCCCACGAAAACTGGCGACTCCTTATTGGTTGACGGATGGTATCAGTATGCGCGAAAGATCCATTACACGTGTGACCTATTCTTTGTGAGAGATTCTTGTCCGGATCCCATTTCTCTGCTAACAGGGTGCAGGCTTTGTCATGGGGACTGGTAACAGGCTTCAACAGCCCGTTTCCTTGGTTCTACGCAGCTTTCTTCACGCCAATGATCTTCCATCGAGCGTATCGGGATGTTCAGAGATGCAGAGAAAAGTATGGTGAGGCCTGGGCAGAGTATGAGAGGCAGGTTCCGTATCTGTTCATCCCAGTATGTGGTCCTCTCCTTAACGCCAATCAAGCTGACATCGCTTAGTATATATTTTGATCAACGTTTGTGTACAGCATTTAGGTACCATTATTGATACAATACAATCTAATACTTTTGGAGACTGCATTATACTCAGCTCTGAATGACATTCGTCTGATTCGATCCGAATGGTATCTAAGATTCGATGACCATTGCGCCCGCTTTGACTCAAGGGCTGAGCTAAAAGTTGGACTCCATTGCTAAGTGTTTACCGTTGACGTCAATTCATAGCACTGACAGACCATGTCGGTGTATGTAGAGATTCGAGAATGTGTGGGGCTTTGTGCGGAAGAAGACCGCCCAGAGCGATCTGGCGGGGACAGCACCCTTCCGGCGTTGTAACTCAACGCTTCACAATTCCTTCTCAGCAGCTACCCTCTGCAGCTGAACCAGAAGAACGTCGATATGCTGATCACCGAGAGCTACAAAGACGTGCCTACTACGGCCGATGGGAAGGGAAGCATGCGTCAGCGCTTCCATCTCTATCAGATATACGGTGTCTGAATTATCAAAGGCATATACATCTTCCATCCTTCGATACCGAACTACCCAAGAGCCAAATTCCCGGGCGTCGCCGTTTTCAGCGAAATCTATCAAGGTAAGCAAATCTCAACACTTACGCTAGGGTAGAGCGCTCAATCCACATGTCCCGCCAGTTACCGGTCCCGTTGCGCGCTTCGCCCGCCAGATAGCAGGCCATGGCTACATCGTCGCCGCCCCATCCTCCTACCACGAGTTCACAGGCCCGGAGCCTCTAGCCTACGACGGTCCCGGCACCGACGCCGGCAACGACTACAAGGTCCAAAAGGTTCGCATCGCATCGCCTCGCCTCATCCATAAGAGCGACTGACAGCTTTCGCTTCTCCGCCTGCAGAAAGTCGCAGCCTATGACGAAGATGCCACGCTGGCAGTCTCCACTCTCCTCTCTCTCGGCACGTGCAATGGGCGCGTCGGCACGACGGGTATGTGTCTTGGCGGGCATTTGGCGTATAGATGCGCGATGGATAAGAGGGTGAGCGCGGCGGTGTGTTATTTTGCCACGGATATACATTCCAGGACGTTAGGTGCGGGTGGCGATGATAGTTTGGAGAGAACGGACGAGATTGAGGGGGAGCTTGTTATGGTGGGTTAGGTCACGAGAGTCGCAAATTGGACTTTGTTTTCGCCTACGTGGGTTGAATATCTGATACGGGTGTGTGCAGATTTTCGGCAAGAAAGACAACCACGTCCCGCCAGCGGGGAGGGATCTGGTACGGAAGACACTGCATGAGAAGGGCATTTGCTTTTCCTGGTACGAGGTGGCGCATGCGCAGCGTGAGTTGTATCGTTCTTGTTGTGTTGCACTTGATCGATGATTTGTTAATTGTTTTCGTTCTTTCGCAACAGATGCGTTCATCCGCGACGAGTTGAGCAAAGGGCGCTATGATCCTGCCATTTCGGGGGTTTGCTTTCAGATGCTGCTGGAGGTTTTTGGGAGGACGTTGAGGGCGGAGTTGGGGATGCGGGAGGGTGGGGAAGGGGGGACGGGGGTGGATGTCTGCTAGTAGAGTCGGTATGTTTGTATGTGGGAGAGGTGGGAGGGATGAATGGATGGTGATGTGAAGGTATGGAGTGGGATGGGATATGTAGATATTAGTATTAGTATTGATTGGACTGGGTTTGGATACAACATATATCATTAACACTGGTAATTGAGGACGTAGATACCATATCAAATGCACTGCATCGAAGTGAAATGCGTATACAAGGTCAGGAGATGTCGTTCGTTCATTTATTATCTGCAGTGATTTTTGTATAGCTGTATTGGCTGGGTAGAGTATACGTTCTACGTGATATGCTTTAATGTGATGTGATGTGCAGTGATGGGAAAGTTTGGATTAAAGGGTGTAGGGATGGGGTGGAGGGGCGAGGGATATGATGGAAGGGAAGGGAAGCTGGGAGTCAGTCAAATGGGATTTATATTGAGTTCAGATGAGATTGGATAGAAGGACAAGCTGAGTGAAAACACCGGTACACCGGCTCTTTAGATATAGGTACCGTACATCGTTTTTAATAGATTGACTAGTCGGGCATACGGAGAGGGATATGAGAGGAATACGAGATTGAACGAGATGGGAGGAGAGGAGAGCTTCTGACCTACTCACTCACCTGAGAGCGTGACTTTAGCAGGTTTGGTGGTGGTGGTGGTGGTGATGGGGATGGAGATGGGGATGGGGATAGAGATAGGAGGGTAAGTAGGTAGATGGTGTAGATGGTGTAGGTGTAGATAGGTGGATAATAGAGGTGGATAATAGAGGTGGGTGAGTGGGTAGATAGGTAGATGGATGGGTATGGAGTGGTAAGGAGTGGTGTGGGATAGGTAGATAGGTAAGGTGTATATGACTGCCAGATCAGATTTCGTGGATATAGAAGCTTGGGATATATATAATTACTACATTTAAAACAAAGAGAAGGAATATTCTTAACTTAATATCGATGGATAGAAGCTTCTTTGATGAACTTTTTCAGCTTTACCTTAGCGTCTTATACTCCCATGACTACCTACAAGCACTCCCCATCTCAGTCTTCCATCAACAACCATATCGACATCCTTCCTCCCACTCCAAGTTCCCACACCATTAAATATACCCAGAAACTAACTTATGCGCAAGTTTAACGAATACTGTTGTATGATATCCAAAATTCACAGAGTACAATATAGAACACCATTCGTCGTCAAATACCATCGGTCCCAAAGCCAAACTCAAAAGTAAGGTAGTCTGAACAAGCAGTCGCTCATTCCATGAGAACCTCGATCTTTCAGCCTCTTGTCCTGCAGCGACGATCGGATTCGTTTGAGTTGATTTCGGGATATCTGCTCGCTGATGTGACGGAGGCTCTAGGGGTGGTGTCGACGAGGTAGATTGCCCATACCATCTCCCACGTTACCTCCCAAACTCCACTCGGGCTTCCCCATCATCAAAGATCTAAGTCTTCCTCTCCCCTACCACATCACCCTCAACAACCCTTCCCCGGATCCATCGACCAGGATGCCACCCCGCCAACAAGCCCACCGCAACAACCACAGGCGCAAACTCCAACCCGCCAAAAAACCCCTCATGACTGCTCAAATACCCAAAAACCCCCTGACTCGTCTCGGCCAGTCTGAAGATGGTGCGCAGATAGATCAACAGGCTCGCTGCCGCCAATGCCGCAAAGAACGGGTCCTTCGCCCTGACCACAGCCTGCATGTTGCGAGCACCAGCAAGCGACACGCGAAAGGTAGCCAAGAGCACGAGGAAGATTGTGAATGCGAATGTCTGAAAAGCTAGACCGGCGAGGAGAATGTTGTTGGGCACGGTAGCGCTTTCGTGCTTCGACTCCTTACTGCCCACCAAAGCGGCGCCGGCGACTTGGATGATGGTGGAGATGACGTCGCAGGTCACGAACCCCCACAAGATCCACTTCGGGTTCAACCACCGTCCCAGTCCCCTCTTCTCTCCTTCGGGTTTGGAAAAGCCATGGCGGCCAGCCCAGGTGATGAGTCGACTCAAACAGACGTAGATACTGGCACTGATGAACACGGGCGCCGTCACGATGCAGAAATACTGCACCACGAAATCGATAATGTTGTACGGATCTTTTCGTGAGCTCAGAGCGCGGAAAATGTAGCCAACGATTTCGATGGCGCAGCCAAAGGTGAGCGGGAGGAAGTAGAAGGTGCGGTATCTGATTGCTTGGAAGAGATGGACGACGGCGGACAGGGTGAAGAGGATGATGGCTAGGATGCAGAGGGCGAAAGAGGGCACGTAGCCGTAGATGATGATGTGGGCGTCGTTTGGGCCTTGAGGGTTTGGGAAGCTGGGGTCGACGTAGCCACCTGTTTCTGGCGTGGACCCGGACATGCTGTATCAGAAGAGGCCAACCTTCATCTCTCTCCCTGTCCTAAGGACTCCGATTAGCTGATCTCCACAGGCCGAGAGGAGGAAATGAGGTTATTGCGAGGCTCTTATACGTTGATCAAGGAAAAAACGATTCAAGTCAAACGATGATTCTCGTAAACAGGCGTCGACTTCGGCAACCTGTACCAAAACCTGGTGAGGGCACTCGACGACGTCCAAAATTTGATGTAAATAAAATGATAAAAGAGCAGGAAATGAAGTCCTTGGACACTTTGAAGACAGCGTTATTTACGTCGTTGAGCGGAGAGAAGCACTAGTTGGGGTGGTGACGGATAATTCATTGATACGAATACGACGAGCACGGTCCCGCACCGAAACTTGCAGATCCGCGCGCTATTCAAGAATCTTTCATTCAAAGCAGAGCCAAGTACTGCTCAAGATTCTAGTTGGCAGGAAACAAGATCCATATCATCTGAAATGAGGGAGAAGAGAGTGGTGTATGTGCTTGCTCATCAGCTGTTCCGCTCGAGATATACTTGCCTCCTGATCTTGATCTTCACTGTACACTTTCTGACTGTTTTATAGCCTTTATTTTGGACAGATATCTTCACACCTAGCCAGCTGTCCTCGATCATGGCCATTTTTGCTGAGGCCAAGTCGCCCAACTGTATTCAGGGAGAATGGATGAGTCCATTGCGGAAAAGGAGGCTCCGTCTGGCGTCCAATTGTCTTGGTATCCTTGATTCAGTTCTGCGTTGATAAGATGCGTGAATAGATCTGGGTCGCTACCCATGGGGAAGTCGAGGGGCATACTCAAGCTTTCCGAGTAAGCCATACTTGCTGGGTCGTTGACGGGCCACGGAATTGCGTGCAGGGGCTGCGTGCCCCTTTGATCCATAGCCCCTATCGTGGGACTTGTGCCAAAACTTCCAAAACGTGCTCCCACCTCTGCCGAAGGCGGCTCGTGGAGTGAACTGGGTGCGTTATAACGTGCAGGGGCCTCAGAGTAAGAAGTCCCAAGTACCGGCTCGTATCCTAGACTCGGCCCGTTCTGCGGCGCTACATCACCTTGAGTGAGGGTGGTAACCGTCGCAATTTGCCCATTCTCTCGTTCAGGCTCGCGACTGAAACGTGCTCCTTCGGACCTGTGTCGCTTCTGATGTTGACACCATTGCTTCAATTTTGTCAAAATCCCAAGAAATTTGGAACTGAGAACATGCGTGTCGCCGTTGGCTAAAGTTGCTACTGCCCCGAGGTGGCTGAGAAGCTCTTTGAGGTAGGCTTCGGTCTTGTTATTCGCAGGCTCTAATATTCTTCCCAATTCACTTGATGGTAGATTGGCGGAAATAGATAGCTTGATCAGAATGACTGTGGCGTAGACCACCCGGACATAGACCAAGGTTGGACATTGAAGAACCTGCTTGACGCTCATATTGAGGAAGATCGTGATCACCGCCTCTGCCGAAGAGGCACATTGAATAAGTGCATTAATGTATGGTGGGGTCAACGCGTTTTGACGCCGAGCGGACGGCAGCTTCACACTGATGAAGAACGGTGGTCGGAAGTCTTCCGCATTATGATCCGGATAAAGGGCGATCTCGTGAAGATAGATGTTGTTGGCGTGGTAAGTGATCTCAAGAAAGGCTGAATGGTTCAGATCGGTCAGCTCATTCTCCAATCGTTCACAGAGGTGGGAATATCTCACAATTCATGACCTCGGTAGAATTTCTTCTCCATGCGTCTAGCTGTTTCTCACAAACACTCAAGGTGGCTTGAATACGTTGGTCGGCTAGAGTAACATTGCTCCCAGACGGGTCGTCTAGAGCCAGCGCCGATCCGCATTCTTCCACAATTCGCTGCATCTTAACCCACGCGACGAATCGTTTGTCTGTTGGAGCAGCAAACTCCGAGTTCTCGAGGTATTCGACGCAGTCTGCCATCCAACTAGAAAAGCGGAGCATGTTGGGGAGCCGGAGGCTCATCGACACACTGCGGATGGTCATTATGTAACTCAAAACGGATTGTCTTTCAAATCGACTTGCCTTGCACAGAAAAGATAACAAGCTAGCAAGGTTCGCCGACTTTCTAGCGCAGCACTATCAGGTAGACGCTTTTCCTGGGGAACAGGAGATTGCGAAGCTCCGCCACCTTCACGAGACATGCTACGATCTTCCGCATTATAGACGTCGTATAAAGGAGGATGACTTGGAGAAGCCCTGGGTTTCTGCGCAAGTCCGAGATCTAGAGCCATAGTGGCTGCCTGCGTGATTTGTTGGTGAAATTTCAAATCCTCGAACCTATAATGGTCAGCTTCTATTTGGGTAAGGGCCTATCTTATCCCCTGCCGTTCCATATCCAAATCAACAGTCCCATGGAACCGGCTCTATGGTATAAAGTCTGGACTATGTGGGTCAATAATATTGCTTACTTGTCAGGAGGGTATGTCCATAGAATAGAAATAAGAATAGCCTGACATATTTCCATCGATTTGCGGCCCTGTATTGTCACCTTTGTAGCGTAAATCTGTTGGATCTCCTTGTTCAGTCTGAGGAATAGAGCTGATTTGGACTCGCCTGCGCTTGCGGCAAGCACAGCTAGGAACAATATGGGTCTGCACTCTCGCAACTTCGCCGCGGTCCAATCTTCCGGGAAAACGACGGCAGGGTAACTGTTTGTCATAAGCATATGAATGCGGTATTTGGCAAGACTTCCAATGATTTCGATTGGCCACATACAATGGTAGAAGATCGTTGACGTATCTATCATAAAGCTCTGTTGCCTTAGTCATGCTCAGTATTCCTCGGTCAATCACGTCCGGAAAGCTTGGCGATTGAATCGAGGGGACGTTTCCTTCCATATCACGGCTAGCCATGTTTCGCTGATTATATGATCCAGCTTCATATTCTGTATCATTACTTGTGATTTGCGGTCTTGGGGTAGGTGGCGCAAGAGGTGAGATTCCTTCGGTAGAGAGCTCTCCGGACTGTCCACTTTGGTGCTGACTCCTAATCTCATCTTCAAGACCCGTATATTGAAGGCCATCTCTTTCGATATTCAACTGGTTCGAATTCGCCTTCCTATTCTCCAGTAGTATGCTGAGCCCGCGAACTTTCTCTTCCAATTCTGTGACTCGGGTATCTGTTCTTTTTCGACGCCGAGTCTTGCTACGTGTTGTATAGACGCATTCCCTATTTGATCGTGTGCAGCGCTGACATTTCGACGACATGGACGAATCGTTTGCTAAGCAGCGCACCTAGAAAGGTGTCAGCCCTGTTCACTACCAGGTTTAGATTAGATCGACTACCTTTCTCAGGCGACAGGCGTCACACGCCCCGATGCTACTCTGTGAAGCCGATGGATCAGGCTGACGCTGCTTAGATACAGCAGGCAGCGTAGGTACGTTCTCCGTAGGATCGGCATTGAAATCCGTGACCTCCATGTCAGGGTTTTCCACGCGATCTTTGAGGAGGAGTAAGGTGTGTATAAGACGAGGAAGCTCAGTGCCTACGGCGGGGGATTTATGTTGTACTAAGGCGCTCTTGCCTGAGTTACCACGTTACTTACCTTATCTTATCTCTCCTACCGTACTTATTCTAGTACGGTACCGGGCGTACTAATAGTAGAACTAATTTAATCACACTAGTCAGAGTCAAGACTAGCTCAAGCTGCAAGAGATGCGTGAAATGCATCAATGCACATCTTGTTCTTTCAGCCATCATTCCAGCTGATGCAAATGACTGTTAGCCGAGAATGGCAGTCTATCGCTACTTGTCTTTCTTCATGGGAGCTAAGTGGGTGAAGTTGGACCGCTTGGAGTAAACAGATGAAGGGAAGTGGCTTGCATGGCTTCACCTTCTCGAATTATATACTATAGACAACAAGCTCAGTAATGCGCTGACAAGCAATGAATTATACGACCATGGTGCACTACTAAAGTCAGAATTTATTACATTGGCGAAGATCATGCCTTCGATGGACGATAGACTTATTCACCAACTTGTTTACGACGTTCAGCTGTTGCAAAAAGCTTAGTACGAAGTCTTCTCGTACTGTTGGGGCGCACTCATCTACTAACGTAGAATCTGTTAATTCAAAACTATAGGTCAAGATAGTGATATCTATCTTTCCATCAAAGCCATCGAGCGGGACAATAGGCAATATCTATATACAACTTCGTATATCAAGGACTCTTTGGATTGGATAAGCAGACGACAACCGCAAGAGCGCAATGGCTTCTCTTCGCTGTATTAACATGTTGACTGACCAATTTGATGTTAGAGAGGTATGCCATGTGCCTATATCATCGATGTTGCCATGTCTTTGGCTTTTCTTGATGTCATAAGCGAACCCACTGTGCAAGCTTAAGGCGAAAAGAACTTTCCTGGACAACACGGAAGCAGCACATGATGCCAAGCAGTAACTCATAGAGAGCACCTAAATTGATGAACTGTCGACAATATACGGAACTACATTTCGCACCCACCTGTGGGTCATCCAAGGAGCTGTCTTGGCATTTAAAGCTTTGCTCGATATCAATCTGTCATGTACATGTACCACGACTTCTCAACGAGGACCGCTCCGTTTCTCAAGGTTCTGCATACAGTCTTCCAACACGCGGAACCCTGAAAGATTACTATCCACTAGATTGGGTTCTTACCGGTATCCGGTTGATTTTCACTCAACAGCAAAGGTAAGAGATGCTCACGCTCGGGCGTTCCAGAGATCCACTATCAAAAATGGCGTCCTGGGTGGTTGGCTTATAACAACCTCGGCCTCTCCGCCTCACCACCGTCCGGCACGAGCCTTATGCCAGCATAACATATCCTTTTCTCATGTCGGTTATTGAACCACCATTCTTTCGAATACCCAGGCGCAAAACCTCTCTTCGTGGCATCTCTCCGACTTGCCGCAAATTCAGCAATGAATTCCCACGGCACGGGCTCCATCGCACATCCAAACTCTAGCCGCATGTTCCCAGCCTCAATGACTACCTGATTTGCCGGAGTGCTGTACGCCCAAAGGGTTATGCAGGTGTCCAGGATCCTGGAGAGCAGGCGGACAATGATGATAAGACAGCTGACAATAACGGAAACGCCGACAACGACGGCAGGGTTTATTATCGCAAACCTCTGTTCGAGAAAGCCCAAGTGCCAATTGACGCCAGGGTGACCAAGAGGCATGCGCGTTTGGAGCGAGGTCTTTTGGATATCTGGAGATCGAGGGCCGTGCTGGACATCGTTGGGGTCTATGAGACTTGTCACCGAGGATGGTAGTAATAGGGCTGTCGGCGTATCGAACAGAACAAAGAAGATGGCTAAGATACGAGCTTGAAGACGCATCTTGTACGACTGGAACATACTACGTAACGTTAAAGTGCACTTGGCATCGACGGCACTAAGAACGGTTCATGTCAACGATAATGAAACTACGCTCAGGCTCTTTCTTTGACGTCACGTCTCAAGTGTGTTGCTTTAATAGGTTGCAAAAATGCTTATCTTCTCAAGAATCTCCAGAAACGCGTGAGCTTTGCAACCGCCGATCTAACAATTGGGTACCGAAGGAGACTCTAGATTTGAGATCCATGCTCCTCCATGAAGACCCGCAGCTAGGTGGCACATGCGCGCCAGTGCTGATGCTGGCTTCGTCAACTACTATCGCAACACATCATGAATGAAAGGGTGTAGGCTCGATTACGGATGTGAGGATCGATCCGTGCCGTTAATCTATCTAGCCAACAACAGTGAACAAATCGAGGTACCGCGAAATGAGATCGCACTGGATACTTCCATGGTCGTACGTGTTATACCTGCGGGGAGTGTTGAATGGTGAGCAATCGGCACACATCAATTTCAGAGCACATCAGTATACCAGGAGGCGCCATATCAAGTTGTCCTTTGGACCCCCTCATGCGTTAGAGGAGCTCATCAAAGGCCGATGCCCAAGCTGTAAGCTTTACTGCTGAATGCGCATGATTTATGGTCATTACAAGGATCCACTGCATTGAGTGTTGATGTTGCTGCACTTTGACTGTACTAAACTCTGCACTTGAGCGTGGTCGCGTGCGACATCAGGACAGCCAGTGACGTCAGACGAACCGAAGCCTTCTATTTGGAGTATGAACGGGCGAAGATTGTACTCCCTGTCAAACAACTCATCTGGCCTTGGGCACCGAGGATCACTATTATGATCACTTGCACCGAGCGATCAAGTAAACGAGGAGAATGATAAATTCTACGATTTGCTCTAGCGACCATTGACTGAATGTAACAAGCCCACGCCTCGTTTGGCATCACAAGTTTGTTGCGAATAGTAAGTCAGTGGTCTGGTGTCTCGGTGCTCTGGCCATCCTGCAGTCTATCCCCTTTGGCTGTAATCACAGCGATGTAACATGGGCTGGCACGACTAATTATGCATATCGCAAATCGCTGTCACCTCGAGGAACATAGCTGAGTCCGTGCCAGAGACTGCGATGAAACCCCTTGGTGCTAAAACACCATATGTACCGAATACATTGGTCGTTCCGTGCCATTGTTGTGGGCAAGTCTTGATGATATTGTGAAGTGTTTTATTGATCTTGGTTGAAAGGAGCTGATACTGTCTCAAAAAGGTTCCGCGCTATTGAAGCAAGATCTGTTTCGTCGCATATGAGATGATGGCGGGTTCGCGTACCAAATATAACTTATGTGCCGCAAGTGCACTTCACCTTGCGCTATTGCCGGTGCGCACCATAGAAGACACGCGTTTTTTAGATGCGTCGTCAGCAACTTCAAGCGGGATGGCCCTGAATGTGTGAAGAAGATGCCACTTGCTACGATCATAGCAAGCGTGACTTGCAAAGTGTAAGAAGGGTGTTCTTCGGAAGTCACGTACCGACGCTGTTGGGAATATATCGAAATTCTATCTAAGGTAGTCTTAGGAACCCCAGACCGTTGTTCCGCGGGTCGCTTTCCGAAACTGAATTCTATCATTGCCCTGCTATCAAGATCCTCGCCATTGAGGGGTGCACAGGTGTTTTGCTAGCCGCAAGACGCATACGTTTTCTATGTGGCTGAGTCTGTTCTGTGCTCGTACTATCCTCAATGTACGGACGAATAAATGATCTACTGTATTTCCGCTTCAGGCCTTCCGGAACTTTGGTGATTATATTGTAGCGAACATCATTCGGAGCCTGACTTTCCGAATACCTCACATCTCCTTCCTCCCATCACCGAATCATCAAACCCACATCGATCCTCCGATCATGGCGTTCAAAAGCAAACCAAAGAAAGGTCAAGGGGACTGGCGACCGAATCCCTTGATCCCACGATGCGCGCTTTGCATCCTAGCCATGATCGTAGTCGACAGCTTCGTCGTCGTCATGGGCCTGACCAAAACATACAAATTCGTCGATCTGTTGCTCTTATGTTTCGTAAGCTGAAACCGGGCCCTCATTTCCCACCATCAATACAACATATCGGAAGGCTCACGATCCCCTCCATCTAATCTGCAGGTCTTCATCTCCCTCTGCTGGACCACATTCTTCCTCGTCCGCCCCATCTTCCGCGCCTCGCCACTCCACCCCGGATGGGCCGTCGGCCTCGACCTGATCTGCTTTCCTCTCATAGCGACGTGGAGCGTCATCGGCGCGATGCAGGGTCTGGCGTATTACGAATACCTGGGTGAATGCCGCGGCTACGACATCTATCGAGACGGCGGGTGCAAGCCGTTCTCGGGCGTTGTACGGGCGTTGGGTTGGCTGGCGTACACAAGTGCTTTCCTCATGACGTGCGTGATACCTACCTACCGTGCCTAGTGCTGTCCGGTGAGCTGACCCGCTCTATATACAGCATTATCCACGCAACCCTCTTCGTCTACGCATGCCGCGACACGCATCGGTATCGGAGCCTGAAGCGAAACCCGAATCCTCCCGATTTCGGACTCGAGCTCAAGGGGTGGAGCCCGAGCCCCTATTCCTTCATCAACGCGTCTGAAGAGCGGTTTGCGAAAGTCGCGGTGCGGCCTGAATCCGGCACGGAGATGTCATACGATGGGGGCCGGTACGGGGATCATAGTAGAAGTCATAGCAGAAGCGAGAGTGGGAAAGGGAGTGGGAGATTTCCGGTTGTGGTGCCGAGTTTTGGAGAGGGCGAGGGGAGAAGGTGGGCTTGAGGTTGGAGTGGAGACTCTGGGCGTTCCGTAAGGATATGAAAGCCCGTTAGGCTGGGGCTCGAGGGTCGGCGAGTTGGCCTTAGAGAGTTTGGGTGCTTGGTGAGGATCATTGGGCATGGTGTGTAGCGAAGTAACTAATACATTGGACGGCGATGATCGGGGATCATGCCGGTGGTTATGAATCATAGATATCCAAGCGGTGTTTAAGTCTCTATCGATGAACTCAGACACCAACTATACGCATACTAAACCCTTGTATCGTAACATGACAGCCAAAACTATATCTCCTCTCCTCACCAAAAAAAAACCCGTCCGATCGCCCATCATTAGACATTTTCGGACTTCTTCTGTCAATCCCAATGCACAGAATATCTACTTGCCAAATAATATATTGTGATTTTTGATTCGATGTTTATGCATGATGCTGTTTTGCGATGGGAGAGGTGCTAGGTTGGGGGTTGTTGGGGGTGAATGTGGGGGATATGGAGATGGATATGGCTTAGATGTGGAGAGGTGGAGGGATGGGATGGGATGGGGTGGGATGGAATGAGATAGTCTTGTAGGGAGCAGGGAGCAGGGAGTAGGGTTTTGAGTATTTAAAGTAGTTGATTAGGGGGGAATGAGTTGACGCTCCAGGTATGATTATAGTTATATGAGTAAGGCTTTGGGATATAAGGTAGTATCGCATATTCTTTTGATTGGAATATTCGTTGGATGATCGATAGATAGTCGTGGCGTAGTAGGTCTGTTTTCAGTATTCTAGGTCTTTTCGTACGATGTACAGATTCTTTATATCGTCGTACTATGTATGTACATAGGGTGGCTGGATAAAGTACATAGGATGCGCTGATATGACAACCATGTGAGATTTTGTTGAAGTGGTTCTCATTATGATACATATATTCGAATCTATCAGGGTATCGTATCTCATAGCACGAGCATAATGAATCCAACACCTATCGCTAAAAGCATCGCTAGAGATTTCATGGGAACATCGGATCCCATCCTTGATGCGGCTCCTTTGACGCTGACAGGTCCTGTGCTGGAGGATGCGGTGGTAGGGGTTGAGCCGTACCCTCCCATTATCAGTCCTCCCAGTCCTGAACTCGCGCTCGCACTCGCAGTCGGCGTTAGCGGTACGGTTGAGGTGCCGATTTGGAGGCCTGAAGGGCCGAGGGAGATGATGGTGCCGGAGAGGGTTAGGGCTGGGCCGCCGGGTAGGAGGGTTTGGGATCCGATGGTGAAGCCGGATGGGGAGGCTGTGAAGGTTTGGGATGCTATTGTGAAGACTGATGGTTGTGGGGAAGAGAGGGGGATAGTTGAGGAGCCGATTTGAAGCCCTGAGGGGCCGAGGGAGAGTACGGTCCCTGATAGTGTTATTGCTGAGCCACCGGGCGATAGGCTCTGACCAGCAACGGCGAATCCCGTCGGCGCAGCGGTGAAGGTTTGTCCTGCGATTGTGAAAACGGAGTTCGTTGGCAATGGTACTGTTTTTCCATTGACGATGAGCCCAGTGCCACCAGAGGGTATTGCAATGACACTCCCACTTATCGTTACAGGAGCGCCACCAGGAGTAATGATAGCACCGTTCGCAAGCGTAACCGTGATGCCCGATGCTAGATTCTGGGCGAAGTTTGGCGCTTGCTGTAAGACTGCTCCTGGACTGGTTGGAAGCGAGTACGTAGTCCCGTCTATCACCATGCTAGACGAGCCCACAGAGACGACTTTGCCAGCGATAGTCGCTTGCGCTCCAGGAGCGATGGTGGAGCTCCCAATAATAATTCCTCCATTTGGGCCTAGGACGACTGATTGGCTACCAACGAACACGGGCGACGGAGCTGGCGCAGCTTGCACGACTGCTCCTGCGCTCGCTGGCAGAGCATAAGTAATACCATCGACCACGGCATGCGACGAGCCGACAGAGATAGTGTAGCCAGCCACAGCCGTTTGGATCCCAGGCGCAACGGTTGAGCCTCCAATGACAACACCACCATTCGACGCCTTGACTACTGGGGAGCTGCCTACCAGTACGGCCCCTGCCGTGGTTGCAGCGGGCAGAGCATAGGATGAGGTGCCTAGGACGACGTGATCTGTGCCAACCGAAAGAGGGGCGCCTGCGACCTGGACTGTATTGCCCGGCATGACTGTAGAGCTTCCGACGACGACACCGCCGTTGGGATCCCGGACGATCGTATTGCCATTTGCTACCACCGAATTTAGGGCCGGAGTGGTATCTGGTCCTGTGCTTGACCCAATGTTTGACCCACTACCAGATCCTGCACTTGAGCCGGGACCAGAGCCGGGACCAGAGCCAGGGCCAGAGCCAGGGCCAGAGCCACCACTCCCAGAGCCACCAGGGCCAGAGCCACCAGGGCCAGAGCCAGCACTCCCACTGCCAGGGCCAGAGCCAGAGCCAGAGCCAGAGCCAGAGCCAGGGCCAGTACCAGGGTCTAGTCCACCGTTACCGCTGGCTGGCTGTGACTTTGTAGGGTCTAAGTTCTGTGAGGGATTGGATGACCCTGACGCCCCATTTTGGCTGCCCAGTTGAGCAGCTAGGTCTCCATTATATGGGTCCGGAGGAGTATTAGCTGGCTTTACTGGGTTGTTCGCGAAGCCAGGATTTCCAGGGTCGGTGCTACCAGGGTTGGAGGACGGTGTATCTGGTTTCACAGGCTGAAGCGCAACTGGCACCGCCGCGACAATAGACACAGTCATCGGTGCATTCACCGGCGATATGGAAGGTCCGGGTGTCGCGGAAGGACCTTTATCAGTCATTGAAGTTGGACCGACCATGGCCGTTGCCTTTCTGAGTGCGCTCGGTGGGTCAAAAGTTCCCTCAAAGGCTCCCTTACAGGTATTCCATGCAGGATTCACCTTGTTGACGTTCGTCGGAATGGAAAGATAAGGCCCTCGAGGAGTTCCGCTCGAGCCTATTCGCCATTCACAAGTTCCCTGAGTCTGGGAACCAGTTGGGTACTGCAATTCTGTGTAATTGATGGCGGTGTACAGTTGGAATCCTGCTGGTGGGCCATTGCACATTGAGGTAGACAGAGCGTCCGGAGCGTATCCAATCGTGATATCGGTAGCGTTGCCGTGGCCGAAATAGTTGGGTCCGAAAGCCGGACAGTTCTCAGCTGCTCCCAGGCTGCGATAGGCTACATACACCGACGGAGAGACAAAGGTCATCCCGTTCTCGACATAACTGTAAGGGGTGGCTACTGGTGGAGCAGCGGTTATGGAAAGATTGCTGGCCGTTGAAATATTGTTCGGGCTTGCCGTCTCGACAGGCCAGTAGAGAATTTGAACATCCGCAGCAGTGATCAAATACTCTACACAACAGTCGGTCGGTGGTGTGAACGCCGGGTTAAGGACAGTACTGATGGTCTCCGTTGCACTCCACAAAGATCCATCCTTGTTCATGCCAATGACAACAGTTGGGGCCTCGGTCACGACTGAAGTGACGATAGCATCGCATGAACATGCTGTCGAATAAACGCCGGGGCCTGGAGGCCCGTCGCCTACTGGAGCAAGGCCATGTGCCTGGACCTGACACATGGGTACATCGGTTTGGCTCGCGGTTTTAGGATAGCCACTTGCTGTCGCCATCAGTGAAGTGATGGTAGCGTTCGAGCCATATCGTAGAGACGGTGTGGATATTGCTGATTGAATAAACGTAGTGAGGATCCCACTGGCGGTTCCCCCCTTGGACGTCGTAGTACCGTTCGTAACATATTTGGGGGATGCAGCTACAATGGCACATATGTATTAGTTCATGTACTTATGCGAAGTCTTTACTTGCAGCAACTATTTGCTATTATGACTAAAGCACTAGGGTCCTCAACTCTTTCGCATGAGAGGGCCCTGATTATCGAGGTCTGTCGTAATCCGGCTGCGTCGGTGCTTGTGTTGGTCTCCAAAGAAAGAGGTGACCGAAACAACAATATAAAGACGCGTGGAATGCAACTCACATGGCGTCGCCTCTGCTAGATTTCCAGTCAGGATAGTTATTGCAACATAAAGACATGCAAGACACTTCATCATGAAAGACAGAACGCTACCAAACGAGTGACTGCGCGGAGACAAAGAAAAGAAAGACGAGAGCAAGTCGAGGTTTACAACATCACGGTAGTCAAACAGGGAGGCCTTACCGTAATGTCATCAGATATCTGTGCTGAGTGAGATTCTTCAAGATTTGCCAGGCCGGACATAGCAGCCAATCAGAACACCCCAGCCCTTGGTTCAGTCCGTAAACCAACAATCGATATCTAGTGCGCGATGAACACGGTTATGACTGGTCATGTGAGAGGAAGGTTCTGACCGACATGTTGCGGCTGAACAACGGCGCCGGCCTCTCAGTTGTACTATTTACTATGTACCTACTTTATCAAGTAAGTACAACATAAGCGCATGACGCTTGTTTCTTCCAATCAGAGCACGCTGAGTAAGCGCTTCGCCTCGATCCCGAGATGACCGATCTAATCCCGAAGTCGACTAGAACTAGCATCCCATGCGGCCAATCTGCACCTCGTCATCAGGGTTTCACCATGTCTTGCTTACTGCGGTTCGATGAAGTGCAAGGAGATTGGCCAAGGATCCAGAAGCGTTATGCTGGGATTCAGCTCAAGTGAAAGTGGTGGCTCATACTCTGTGTTGTCTACATAAAATCCAGGGAAACAGGGAATATCATCGAATCCAAGCAGCCCTCTACCAGTTATTCTATTGGTGCAGATCCCAACCATCTTTCAATTAGCCCGTAGACTGAAGTATAGTCTCAAATTGACTCCAGCCATAGCATGATTTCACATGTTCGCCGCACTTCCTTTGCTTCCCACGGTATGCTTCCAGCTCAAGATCAACGCTCATGTTTCGGGTGGAAACGCTGAGGAGCGATGCTACCTAACCACCTAACCCCCGTGATCTTCTAGTGTTGCCGAAACCATTTGACTTACAGCTGTGCAATCCCCGGAAAGCGATCCTCCATGGCCTTCATGCCGGTTGTTTCGTGGCCTATACATGGATGAGATAAGTACCTTACCTTATGCAGCCCTTCTTTCAGGCTAGTCTCCCGAGCCGGTCCAGGCGGAAGCTTATGTTGAAGGTTGCTAACCTTTACAAAGGAATCAACATCACAGGAACTTCACACAGCCCCCAACGATACACCAATGGACCACAGAATCCTCTCGGAAGCCTATCATGTCAGGTCCGCCGCTGGTCCAAAACAAGTTCCTCGGCACAAAGCAAGAGAAAGATTTGCAAAAGAGTTGGCAGAATACTGAAGCCTCAAGGAGGAAGCTTGGTATTCGCAAGACAGACGGATAACCTGGAAGGTCAAGAAATACTGAGAGCGAAGAGGGCGTTAAAGATGCCTCTATGACCTGGCGACTTGAGGTGAAGAGAGTATGGAAGATTGCTGGGGATGTGACGAGGACGGAGCAGGAAAATTGGGTAGAAGTGGATATAGGTGAGACAGATGAGACTGGGTCTCTGGGCTAAAGCGGGCTCGCGGACGTTATGAAATGCAGAGGCTTTGGCAGGGATTCATGTATGTGGTACAATCCACATCACTTAAGCATGCCTTTAAATGGTCCAAAAAAGCCTAAACTTCTCGTGCACGGGGTGTGTAATCTTTGATCTAATAAAGTACAGTGTAGGTTAGACCGCCGTTGCCGCAGTCTTCCGGCGATCCGTTCAGCTTTTCACACCGTGGATCCATCCTGCCTATCACATCTGTCCTCGTCGTGACACTTGGGGGTACAGTAAGTTGAATCGAATGGGCTGCGCCAACCGATTCCACCCATTTAGCTTGACTAGAGCCTCACGTACTCTTGGTCGATCTGATCGTTGCTGACGGTCCACGTCCAGTTGCCATCGATCAGTCGCCTCTCCGTCAACTCAAACATAACATCCTGGAATCCAGCCGCGGTCCGAGCATAGGCTTCGTGTCCGCGCTCTATCACTGCTTGCCAAGCCTGTAGCATGTGGAGGAGCTTAGCATTGCTCAAGACGCCCATGGCTTGTTCTCCGTCGACCATCACAGGTGGCGCTGGCAGAACACTTCTATGAAACCTAGAAGTCAAATCGAAACCACCCAGCTCATGAGAATTTTGCTGCATGATCTGGGGGACGCTATCGCTGCTTGATCCCGCCTCTCGTGGAGTTAGCCTTGCCGGCTGGAAAGTAAGAGGTACGCTAACGACGAAATTAGCAACATACTGGAAAGTTCTCGCCAAGCAAGGAGCTGACCTGTAGTGCGTCTCCTGAACAGGGAAGTTGGCAAGATTACTGCTTGAGTAGGGGTCATCCCATCTCACGCCGTATGGATTTCCATTCCTACCCACACACACGGCAAAGTGCGGGCGGGCGTGAGATGGTGAAGAAAAGCCTCGACCGCAGATGTTGCAATTGACAGGTTGAGCGTCTGAATCATTATTGACCTGCTTGCCTTGATGTGGACGATTGCCTGGAGCTACCTTTGAAGGAATGACGATGCCATTGACCGCCGCAAGCCGTTCTGTTTCTTTGTTGGGTTTCGCAGACTTCTGTGCTTCTGTTTTCCTTGTGGGAGGTATGGGCATAGATGTACTAGAGGTAGAAGCGAAGGCCTCGTTGGCTATTGCGAAAGCTTGAGCAAGTGGTGTTGATGCAGATGGGAGACCAATGTTGGATCTATACCACGTTACTATGAGAACTCTTTACATCGAATCCTGGCTCACATATGATTCTGGTGAATTTCAGCAGATGACTGAGACGTCGGCCTAAACACACGACCATTCCGGCTCACTGCAAGTGGTTGATCAGACCTTGGGTTACATCAGCATGGTCGAGTGCTAGCCATGCCTGAAGTTCTCACCTGTTATATGACTGGTCAACCTGTTGCTTTGGAGCATCGACAAAGTTGTGCCACCACTGCGCCCCCATGGGGTTTCCATTCGCATGCATACAAGCCACAAAATGGTCTTTGACGCGTTCTGGCGTGGTGGCGACACCACAGACAATACATATCTTGGTACCTGGAGGACCATTGTCACCAGAAACTTCTAGCGGTCTCCTAGGCTTCTGTCCTGTGGGTATCTTCGATGGTGTTACGATGCCATTGACGGTCGCTAGCTGGTCGTCCAAAATAAATGCCTTCCATGATGGTGGTGCCGTCATGGCACTACGTTCGGAAGATGTCACGGAAAATCCAAGCTCAAAGATGATCAAAAGGAATTAGAGGACTTGGTTAAAATACTCAAGGCTTGAACTCCATTCTCTTTGTGAAAGGACACAGCGTGGCAACGTCGATCATCTTAGGTGATGAGTCCAGCAGGTTGGTGTTGTGAGCAATGACCAAGATGTGTTATCACGTAGGTCACCTTTCAAGGCGTCGTAAAGCCGAGGCTCATGGCTTCACTTTCATCTTCCATCCTGCAGTATGAATTCACCTTCATGCGACCGTGTTGATACAATACTGACATCGAGAGTGGCATTATGAACCATCGAATCTTCAATAGTAGAAATATTCAGTCCATTTGTTGAAGAACTGTGCATCGCTTTAAGCCAGGAAATCCTTTATTTGTGAAGTATCAGATAGACAATTGCCACGTATGACACGGAAGAGTTCACTACATTTTGTTCATGAGTGGTAGTGGGTGCTGACATGGTGCAGATTATTTCAAAGGAAAGTCAAAACATAGTTGCTTGACTGTTGGTTAGAACATTGACATCAGGTCTGAAGCTTAATACCAAGCTACGAGACTCGATCGTCCTTGCTTCTTGGTGCATGCAAGGGACATGGATCTGTACTCGGTTGCCTTAGCTTCACTCCTGCTGCCTAGCGAGATGAGCATAAAGTCAGCTGATCTGGCGCCCTTTGCGCGTTTTTCGGCACGTTCAGAGCAACATCTCGACCATCAACATGCAAGAACCCAATGAAGGTAGCCACACTATGGAGAACCTCAACACCATCCTTCTACGCAAGCTTTGTTCTGCCGTCAATGGGCATGCTGCCGCTGCTACGTTTGCATGCGGTGGGTCTGTGCCCGCGTCGAACCTTCCACCCGGAGCAATTGAGCCTGTGGAGAAGACAATTTTCTCACCAGTAACATTACGATGGGATGGCTCGCAGAATGCCGAGGCTTCCATCACTTTCCCCTTTCCTCCACACAACGCATCATCTGATCGAAGACTTGAAGATCTTTGTCATATGTGCCAGCCAGCAACCTTTGGGCTTGGTGGTCGGGACATACTGGATGAGGATTACCGCAAGGCCAGCAAGCTCGACCCATCTATGTTCTCAACAAATTTCCATCCACATGATTGTGGTATCGTAGATTCCATACAGCAGATACTGCTTCCAAGCACAATTGAGGGTGGACAAGGGATAGGCATCGGACCTCACGGTGTTCGAGCCGAGCTGTACAAACTCAATGTACATATCGAGTGTCATGTAATGAAATCTACTAACATCTGCCAGATCTATGCGGCACCCTCTGGGAAATTTCTCTCCCATGTCGACACACCGCGTGGACCTACGCAGTTTGGCTCGCTAGTCGTGTGCTTGCCTTGTTCACACCAAGGTACTTCTCTTCTTGCGTATCTGCTCATGGTAGATGATCTGAAGGATGGTCCATCGTCGCTAACAACACCTTTCTTCAGGAGGTACTTTACGTGTGAAACATCGCGGCCAGACCGTGGACTTTGTATGGGCAGACAACAACCCTCAAGGCATCCAGTGGGCAGCTTTCTACGGTGACTGCGAGCACGAGGTTGTAGAAGTCACCCAAGGACACCGTGTCACTCTGACATATAACCTATACTACTCCTGCATTGGTAGACTGGCACAGCCAGTATCGACGCCATACCATCTACCTTTGTATAGTATTGTTCGGGACATGCTTCAAGAACCGACGTTCATGAGCCAAGGGAAGAACTGTTGAATCCCTTATCAAATTGTTTGTTGACTGTTCTTGCAGGCGGCATCCTGGGCTTCTTCTGCCACCATCAATACGCCCACTCCTCGGAGACCGGACGTAAATCCATCCCCATGGCTTTCAAAGGCGTCGATCTTGCAGTCTATTCAGTCTTCCAAGCCCTCGGTCTCAAAGTTGGTGTCCATCCCACTATCGAGAATCGATCTGGAAGAATGGGCGGTTTGTCAGCCAAGATACTTATGAGCCCTCCCAGCAGATCTGACGGAGATCATGTCGATAACTGTATCGCGGAATTGGCAGCAAAGAAAGAAGTTGACTACGACGAAGATGACTACGAAGAAGATGACTACGAAGAAGACAGGACTACTATCGTCGGAACAAAGCTCCATGGGCCCACTTTCGACGATGATTAGGAGGAGAATTCTGGCAAGGTAAATCATTACCCGCTTAAAACGACTGAGCTCTTCAACCTAATGCACTATTAATTTCAGGTCGTTAGCAAAATATGGCGCTCCAAGAAGGTTGCGCAAATCGTATGGATGAACGAGCCGGGGCAACAAGACTTCGCGTACGCAGGCTTGGCGGTCAGTATTCATACTTCCTGTCATTCAATAAGGCAACGAGCTACGCCGCTAATGCAGCCTCGCATGTGTAGTATGGAAACGAAGCAACTTTGAACTACCAATTCTCGGCGGCAGCGATCCTCGTAATTGTGCCCGCAAGCAGCGCCAGGATGAATCCCCCAGCTACGCCGCTCACCTCGTCGATGAGTGTAGGATCGAGGGTCCAGACACCGTCAAGCGCTGCGTCTACCGCTTTCGACACACCGCTTGGATCTGAGCCGAGCGTGGCAGGCGAGAATTTGCCTACAGGCTTCAGTGTAGATGCTGGCTCGAGGGAGCTTACACCTATGGGCGGCAATACTAACTCGGAAGATGCCTTTTGGGCTAGCTAAGCTTAACTCCATCGTCGACACGCAGTTGGTGAGCGTAAAAAACGACTAGAAAGGTTTTAGTAAGTATAAGGTATCACGTAACTCGCTCAGGAAGACTCTGATAGTTTACGTGAACTCAGTGCACCTTTGAACCACTAAAGAAAAGTGCATCAGCCCTCAAAGAGTCATCGACAGGAGATTAGTCTCCTCGCTTTTCCTTTTCCTAATCCCCCCCCCTGAATCATCGACCCTTCTCAATGTTACAACACGAAACCATTCCTCTAGACTCCAACCCAGTCAACCAATCATAACCCTATCCTTTATCTCCACCTCCATTTTTAAACCTCAATCTATTACTATCTCTTACTTTCAAGTGAACAATGTCTTCCCTTACTTGTAGCTTGATATATGAGTTACGATCACTCCTTACTCGTGCCGCTGTTACGAGGAAGGATCTTTTAAAGGTATGAAGAGGGGGCGAGGGGGTGATATCAGGTAATAAGTCAGGTCAAGGTTTAAAGTGTAGCAGATTTAGTGGATTAGGGAATATATGGAGGGGAGGTGTTTGATCTCGTTCAAGCGAATAGAGGGACGGGGCGTTACAGGCCAACACACGCCATGATTCATGGATTTGATTCGGAAGCTTACTAGTAAGTTTAGTATTCAAGAGCTGCTGGTAGGAGTTAAAGAGTATAATCGCACTTGATGAGAGAATTTGGTAGTAAAGGTAGAAGGCTTTAATTAAGCGAGGTCTAGGTCTTGTTTGTTTGATATTATAGGATGGGGTTGGAGGTGCTTTGTGTTAAGGTGGATAAGTCTTGAGGACGTGAAAAAGGGATAATTAGACAAATACGGAGTACAACATAACGCTAACACACTTAAGCTAGCACTAGGGTTTACGCGCGCAAGCGCGCCGTTCACGTGCTCTTTTAACAACATGGTGACAACATGGTTGATATCGAGGCGCAACGGCAGGTGAACATCAAACGGAACCAGGAGCATCTAAAGCAGCTAGGCATTCTCTACACTCCACCATCTACCTCTACCGCTCGCGACAATTCCAAGCGTCCACCCGTGAAAAAGCGAAAGCTCGAACCAAGCCTCCCGCCTTCACGAATCTCTGCACGTATTGCTTCAGCCCCAGTCAAAGCTTCGTACGATGAGGATGACGGGCCGGACACACATCAGCTGCGGACAAAGGTGTCGCGATTATCCGTCAAGAAAAGAAAAGAGGCCACTGTGAGACATGGAGAAGTAGCAGCATTCCCCTCTAAGGACCTCGAAGGTATTCGCGCAGGCTGGACGGCATGGAAACCCACAGCACCTTCACCAACTCGAGACAGAAACTCGACCTTCCACTTCGAAGGCCAACCTACCTTCACGCCCAACAAATCCCCAGAGGAAATGCTACGGGAAGGCTGCTTTGGAGGCTCCTACTTCCGCCCACTCTATTCGCGCCAGCTCGACACCACAGTCAGTAATGACTACCGGGAGCTTCCTTCCTCATGGACATCAGGTCTTGATACATACATCTTCTTGACCTCCCTAAAGCACGATCCAGAAATCAACAAGTACAAAGTATCTAGTGGCCAAACGATTGAGGAATGGGAAGCGGCAGGATGGATCAACCATACTTACGACGTCAGAGGGTGGTTCCAATGGTACTGCCGCTTCTTCATGGGAAGAAGATGTGACGACGATGAGAGACAGATTAGTCGGTGGCGAAAATGTGTGGGGGAAACAGGCAGGTGGAGGAGGATGCTGTTGAAGAAGTATGTGGCTATGAGCATCCGAGAGGTTTTTGATGATGGGGAAGACGAGGAGCAGAACGATGTTAGCCCGGTCATGCATCAGACCTGTCACCATTGGGCGTGAGTGCTGCGTGTGAGCTGTCGGTAAACATTCACTAATTCGCATTCCAGGTATGAGGTCAGGCAAGGCGATCTTGAGAGATTCTGGAGTACAGGCAAATGACCGGATCGCCCTCCTGGTGACTCTCCGTCAATGCTTTTGTTGCTCTACGATGTCTGTTCAGACCATCTAGGGTTTGCTAGTTTGAACCAGTGGCTTTAGTCCTGAACGCCTGTGCCGGCACCGGCTCGTCCTTTCTGGCGTCTGGAATGGTCTCATATGGTCTCACCACGGCGCGCCGTGTACTTTACTCACAAGATTGACGCTATCACAAAGTGGACGGCCAAACCGGAAGTCTGCAAAACCTGCGACAGCGACTCTATCACGTGGTTGGCACGTCACCAACTTAGCACCAGTAGCATTGAGCATACGTTCGAGCGCGCTTTAGTGGATTGATAATCTATATACATGCACACAGCTCGGTTACCTGAATCGGGGTCACGGAATTTACTCCGGCCTCGAATTATCATCAATCGGCGTGAGACGGATAGCGCTTTCCGTTAATCAAAGGCCAGAGTGATTCCAAAGCTTCCCGACTCTGATTCCGACGCCTCGAATCTAGGATCAGGCGATTCGGCCTGCGGAATCGGAGAAACGTTTTCTTACTTGAAGCGTCCATTTTCCCTTGTCTCCACAGATGAGGGGGAAAACCGTCGTAAACTATTGAAGTCAATCACTTATGTTCGAGTACAACTTTGGTAGAAGATTGTACGGGTCTCTCTGCATCGAAGCTAGGTGGCGTTGGGGATTGGGCTTTCTTTCCAGTAAAAAGCCTTGATTGTTGTGTCACGGAGACGACCCAAGAGGCAACTCTCCGACATCCGGTTGCGATGACGGACGGGAAAAAGGTGCTCACATTTACGACCCGTGCTGCAAGTGGTTGTACAGTGCTCGGTGGCTCCATCCAGAAAAGGCATTGGGCGTTACGATCCGACACAACCGAACCCAAGAATGAGGATCATGGCTAGATGTGTAAATATACGGTGACAGCTTACGGGTGGAAAAGGAGGTATTGGGTGTCTCGATGTTATTCAGCACGGCGTGGGACTTCGGCCGACGAGGGAGTGTAGTGTAAGGATATCAGAAGAGCTTATCAGTGGTCTGGTGCTTGGCTCTAACTTTGGCCATGGTGGCGGTGGTTCTCGATCCTCCTATGGATGTTCTCAAACAGCGATTTAGTTGGTGAAGGAAGCGTTGCATGATAGCACGAGCGGTATCTGAACGTTCGTGGAAACAGATCTTCGTAATAATCTTCCTGACGGTCGACGCCCAAGGTCATGATACCAATAGATTATGAGTTGATCTAGGAGGAATTGAGCTAACGATCGCTCTGTATCAGTGCAAAGCAGGTAGCGCTCTTGAATAGGCCATTGTACCGCCGGTCTGTGTAGGTGGTATTCGGCGAGGTTTGCAGAAGTCTAATTGGCAAAAAGCAGTTATGTAATAAGCGCCTTGGCGGAGAAATTTCTTAAGTGCTCTGGCTTGTGTCCCTCCTTCGGGTCCCAGCTCGGAAGGGGTGAGTTTTTTTCCGGCTGGGGTCTGTGGAAGCAAAGCATAGGCGGTCTTTGCACACCACCCCATCATTGGTCTTTCACGATGATGATCCGTATCCCTTCCAATCACAAAACCTTTTCATGCCTGATGCATATTTGGAGGCTCTCCCTCCTCTCTGATGGGCCCCTCTGATCTTCAGTCTTGGGTGTGACCGATTGGATCTGAGATTAGAAGGCTCGTTCACATCGTATGACATGGACTGTTACATTGTACCAATATCTTCGGCCTGGTGCTGCTCGCTACATCTTTGTATATTCGATCGGAGATCGCATATGCAGCTTATCCTCGACTCTGACAAGGTAAGCGACTTCACCTAGTTGGGGCTTTCTTCACGATCCTCGACGGGACCCCTATGCGATTGATTCTCTCGACGGACCCACACGAAAACAGTCTAGCACCAGCAGTCTTCTTCGAGAGCAGTGCAATTGTGTGTTTTCCTACTTTGATATTGAGAATCCTGGCCTTTGCACTCCAACCGACCACAGTTCTCCAATCCCGATCTTCACACGATCGTACCATATTTCGAATTCCATCCCCTCATACCTTGGAAGCTGCCCACGACGCCCAGGACTGTTTCCCATGATCAATTGCTCCCAAACAATTATCAAAACTCTCGCCATCATGCCCCAATTCAATCCTCGCCGATAGTAACGAGGAGAATCTAAGTGATGGACATGGAGCGTGGATTCTAGCGAGGCGCTATAAGTGTTTATGGAGGCACCCACCTCAGCTTGGTCATGTTCTGTGGCGATTGCCAATCCATCCAGGAATGAGGTGAAGACTTCCTGAGCTTTCATAAGCGTTTTGTCAAACTTGAAATACACAACGAGTTTCTTGTCCTTGAAGTCGAATATCTGGCCCTCGTCATCGGCATTCGTCGAGTAGTTGCCTTGGGTCAGAAAATCACCAAGGAAAGCATCATATCCCGAGGCGCTACCATTTGACGAATTTCGGTCCCCTCGAAGCTCACTGCCTGCAATCAAGTCATTGCCTAGGCTCGGGCTAATTTGCTGAAAGCGTAGGATGCCACGTTGCGTCTCTTTGCTTATAACACCACCCTTCGTCTCTCTCAATACTATTCTACCCCACTGTAGGAAGTACCTCTTTTCTTGGGCCATACGGACACTCATTTGATAAAGAGCCTGGACCGCGAACGAGAGCAGCAATCGACCAGGACCTGGAGAGATATCAACTGCGATCTCGGTTGTAAAACGTGGGCCGCTCATTATAATAGTGGCGTCTATAAAGCTGTCCAGGGGGAATTGAGTGAAATAATACATGAGCTCGATGGCATTTATGAGCATTTGGGTTGGGGTCAATAGCACCGATCTCCAGTCTATGTACCAAATGCTGAAACCTGCTGGTGGATTCGGTATGGTCAGGTTGGTAAGACTGTAGGCTACTATAAGTAAGACGCCAAAATAACAATTCGGCCCTGTCAGAGCTTACAATATAGGCGGGATGGAGGTTTGAGCAACGTTGTTACCAGGAATGGGAGTGATTGTCGGTAGTGACAGAGCTGAGACCTGAATACCACAAAAGCACAGGAGAGCTATACACAGTCTGGTGCCCGTCATCGCATCGGTAACGAGAGGTGATCCGGGAGCCAGAGTTCCCCAGTACGGCTTGGGGTCAAGTGGGGGACGTGGCATCTGATGTGCGCGGAAAGCGGATATCGCCAAAGTCGATGGTGGCGAGCCGCGAAACAGCCTTTCGATGACTGTCCTTGCGCGCAGAGTATCAGATCGATAGCGAGCAAAGTCGCCAAGTAAGGCAGTGATATCTCTGGCGAACTGCCTGAAGGAGTTGAACCTAGGATCACCTTTTGCAAACCCTAAAGGGGTGTTTCTTGTTGCACATTTGCGTGAAAAGTACCAGCATCCTGTGTCGCAAGACGCCAGAGGTCTGTCAATCGCGACCAGTCAGTCAGTATGCTGGAAGACCGAACCTATGTTCGGAAAAACGGATTGATTGTGCAGCATACTGTGGTAGAGAGGAAAACCACTGCCCCTTTTAGGAAAGCACTGCCCTATTAGGGATGCGTTATCGCAAAAATGTCTGCCATTCTTTCTTGGTCGATGTTCGAAGAGCTACCGACACCGTGCAGCCGACACTGTCACATATTGACGGTCGAGCTACAGCTGCCGAGTGGTGCAAACACGTGTCAGAAAGCACTTGTTGAAGATACATGCCATATCAGCCCATAGGAGGATCCAGATGGACCTGGGCTCCGTCTGGAAGTTACGTCGAGCCATGCTTCTCTTGAGCTGTTCACTGTTTACAGAGAGGCTGATGCATTTATAACGCATCTCAATCATATCTTTACTTCTCTATTCTGATATCTGTTGAGAGCGCGTATCTGTCCCTTTGAAAGATGCAAGATGTGGATATTGCTACCCTCGTAATGCGGATACTATCGTATCTGACGACGTTGGTAGAGTTACGGCAGTGGCGACTTAGTCAGTACGGTGCGACTGAATAGTTTCAGGGTCTGAATACTCTCGGTCCTTGACCGTCAACCTTGTAGCGTCAGCGCTGTGAGTACCCCAGTCCTTGGTGAAATTACAGACTTCGAAGGTCTCTTTGCGGTGATATATATGCGTCTGGTCTAGCGCTACGATATTCTAGCTATAGGGAAGATGCTTTCTCAACGTTTTGCTGTCAGCAAGAGGACATGTTGCCAACATTGAATATAATAATGCATTCCTTTCATGCATTTCGTTTCGCGAAAATAATACCAGGAGGAAAGGCCACCTTGATCATAATTCCAGCAATACCACTTGTCTTGCCACATCGCAATTCTGCAAATTCCGACTTTCACCCTCTTCTCCAGATCATCCATTCCCCAACAATAACCCCTCTTCAACAGCTCTCACACCCTACTGCCGTCATCATAACGCTGCAATATCACCACGTACTTTCAAAAATGCTAGATTGGATGTTGGATCCCTTACTAAGTACTACTATTGGCGAAGAAGCACAAGCCGAAAGGCTGAAGCAGTGTAGGCTTTCATCTACGTCCACTTATCGCAGAGAAGGTGAAAAACTGATGGGACTGGGAAGGAGAAAGGAGAACTTGGCATTTTCATATATCTATCAGGGGTGAGCGGTGGAGATTTTGGGGCTTTCAAGAGGATATTGGAGGGGTGCGGCCTTCGTGGGGATGAGTGTGTGGTTGCCACTCAAACGGTAAGCTGATGGTGTCATTGCCAAAGGGAGAGTATTATTATTATTATTACCTAGGAAATTCTTGAAAGTAAGTAAGATAATACAAGAAGGTAATAGAATTCCCTAGGAAAATAACGACTATAAAATCAGGAATATTATTTATTTATAATAATATTTCATACTATATATAAGACTAACTAATAGATTACTAAGTATTATTATTATTACTAACTAGGTAATACTTAATAGTAAATAAGATAATATAAAAGATAATAGCTAATTAGCTATTCGTATAGAAATAATAACTATAATATTACTAATATTTTCGATTTATAATAGTATTTACTATTATATCTATAATTTACTATTATATTACTAAGTATTATTATTATTATTATTATTATCTAGCTTAACCTAGGTAATTCTTTAAGGTAATATAGAAAGGTAATATATATCTCTAAGGAGATAAAGAGGGTATTAAAATTCTAATTAAAAAAGATCTATTTTTAGTATAGAAGTAAATCTTAAAAAAGTCTAGTATCTCTTACTATTTTATTAGAGGCTTAGTATCTTAGTAATACCTTAGCGAGTTAGTACTAATAGCTAGTACTAAGTATTCGAGTTAGTACTAAGTAGACTAACCGTCGAGTCGGGGGTTAGTACTATAGATTAGTACCGACCCGAATACTTAGTACTACCTCCCGGTACCGACCCGAAAAGCCCTCGGTACCTTGGCGAGTTAGGTTAGACCGACCCGACTCGCTAAGGTATCGCTAAGACGCTAAGCTCCTAGTAAAATAGTAAGGGACCCTAAATTTTTTCTAGAATTACTCCTATACTAAAAATAGTTTTTTTTTAATTAGAATTTTAATACCCCCCTTAATTCCCTAGGTATATGTATTTCCTTTTTATATTACCTTATTACTTAGGGGTATTACCTAGGTAATAATAATAACTAGTAATATAGTAGTAAATCCTATATATAGTAAGAAATACTACTATAAATAGAAAATATTAGTAATATTATAGTTATTATTTCTATAGGAATAGCTAATTAGCTATTACCTTTTTATATTACCTTATCTACTATTAAGAATTACCTAGTTAGTAATAATAATAATATTTAGTAATATATTAGTAAGTCTTATATATTATATAAAATATTAATATAAATAAAAAATATTCCTAATATAATAGTCTTAGTAAAATAATATAAGTGGAACTAATATCTTAGCGAGTCGGGTTAATATAGACTAACCGTCGAGTCGGGATTTAGTACTAAGATTTAGTACCGACCGAATACTCAGGTTAGGGTCTTAGTACTAACCGAAATACTTAGTACTAGCTATTAGTACTAACTCGCTAAGGCCTTAATACCTTAGCGAGTTAGGTTAGCCTAACTTAAATTACTAAGGTATTATTAAGACGCTAAGCCTCTAATAAAATAATAGAAGGAACTAAAATAGTCTCCTTATAATATATATTTAGAATAATTATTATACTTATAACTTTATCTTCCTAATATCCTTTATCTTTTCTTTATAGTATAGTAAATATTTATATTACTAGTTTATATTACTCCTATCTTATTATATAAATAAGGCTTATACTATATTAACTCCTATAAAACCTAGTAATAAAGATATTAAATTAGAATTAGATAATCTTATTATACTTAATTCTATATTAAGTAGTATTTATCCTAGCTAATTTATAAGTTAGGTTAGTTAGGGTATATTAAATAAATCCTTTTATTAGAAGAAAGAGCTTCTTTAAAATACTATTTAATCTATTAGAAAAGAATTCCTAGAATTAATACTAGTAAGGAATAATAAATATATTAAATAGAATTCGGCCTCTAAAGTCTAATTTAAAGTATAATAGGAGTAAACTACTATTAATAAAAGTATTAAATTAAAGTCTAATACTAAAGTTAAAGATCCCCTTTAATTTAAGAAAGTTATATTAGGTAAATAAGTTAATATCTAGGATAACTTTATCTAATTAGCTTTAATAGTAGAAGGATTATTAAAGATTATATATAAGAAGTATAAAAAACTTCTAAACTACTTAATAGTAACTAGTAATTTAAGTATATATAATATAAAGAAATATATTTAGATAAGTAAATACTATTTATAGAAGCGGCTAAATCTATTATTATAAATAGAACTTTCTTTAACTTAGGTAAGTTATTTATAATAATATAAAATAGTAATATAAAACTAATTTTTTAGGATAATATTAGAAGAAAAGTAATACTAGGTTTTCTACTAACTTTTCTTAAGAGAAGTAGAATAAATAATTATATAAATACTTTCTTACCTTAAATTAGTCTTTCTATACTATTAATTAACTAGAGTTTTAGTAATTATTATTAATAGCCTATTTAGATTTAACCCTAATCTATTATATACTATACTTTTTAACTATTTTAATTATACTAAAATAATAATATATAATAGTAGGATACTTAGTAGAGTAAGTATTATTAATATTTATAAAGTAGCCTTAATAAAACTTACTAAGTATTATTTTAAAATAAAAGGTAAAAGTAGATTAATATATAACCTTACTAATATTCTAGACCCTTTTATAAACCTAAGTTTATATAAAACTTAGGATAAATAAGAGGAGTTAAATAATAATAATATTTTAACCTCTTATAAAGAGATATATAAAAATTAATTTATTAACTACTTTTATAAGTATTATAAGATAATACTAGTTACTAGAAGGATTAATATATAAGATATATAGAATATTAATAAGGTAATATAATATAATAATATATTTAAATTTATATTAACTAATAATAGCCTTTAATAAGAGTAAAGAGAAGTCTACTTTAATATCTAAATTATAGGTCTTTATTATAAAGCGAAGCTATTTAATACTTTTATTCTAAAAGTCTACTAGAGGATATTCTTATATAGGAATACTAAAAGGATAATACTTTAGCTTATCTAAATCTAATATAAATAGCTAAGGATATCCTTTTATATCTAATATTATTTATAAGTATTAAGAGAGTCTTTAGTCTTACTTAAAGAGTATATTTATAGGATTATATATAGTTAGAACTAGAGTTTATAAAATAAGTAATACTTCTAAAGTATTATAATTATATTATAGGTTTAGACCCCGAAGAAGCTCTTATTAAACCCTAGGATATTCTTTAAAGGGAAGAAGATACTAATTAAAGTATTAATAGAGATAAAGATCCTTTTAAGTTAGAATTAGTAGATATCTTAAGATAAATAGATTATATTAGCAAACTAGGAAGTAGAATAGAAAATCCGAAACTGGAAAATCCGCTAAAAGCGCATTTTCCAGGTAAAATACTAGAAATAAATAGGAAAATTTTAGGTTTTTTTTATTCTAGCCTAAAAGTCCTAAATATAGAAAATCCGGATTTAAGGCCTTAAATCCGTGATTTTCCCCTAGCGCCGGGAAGAAACGGGAAGCTCGCTAGAGTTATAACGGCTACGTCGTTAACGCTAGCGTAATATAGGTTTTAAATATAGTCGATTCACGTTATATATACACACGCGTAGAGTACCCCCCCCTAGCCTAGCCCTATTTCTTATACCTATATTACGCCTGCGATTAATTCTCCTATTAAGTATTAGTACTATTAATTATTAATAAGACTTAGTACCTTATTATAATTACCTAGTTAGTACTAGCCTAATATAGTTATATTATAACTAATTAATAGGACTTATCCCCTATTAGTCTTATTACCTAGTATTTCTAAAAGTTACTAAATCTAGCTAAATACGCCTTTTCCAACTCACGGTGTTATTCCTAGCCCTAGGGCTGACATATAAGCGCGCCTGTTATATACGTATTTTCCGCATTTTTCTGTATTATTCCACGTTCCTAGTTTGCTGATATAGTAGTTATTATTTTAAAGTTATTTAATAATTAGGTAGTATATTTAAAAAGTAGGTTTAATTTCTATATATATATATAAAGGTAATATAAAAAGGTAATATAATTCTTTATCTTACTAAGAGTATTATAATACTAAGAGCGCTATAATATTAGGAGCGCCGTAATACTAGGAGCGTTATAATACTAGAAGTGTTATACTATCCTAGACCTACCCTCTACTTCTAATACTATAAAATTATTACTACCCTTAAGTACTAAATAATATAATACTAAAGCTCTCTATTAATTCCTTTATAAGCTTTAAATCCCTTTATATAATAATAATATATTTAGTATAGATATAAAGTAGATTTAAATTTATATTATAAGATATATTAGTAAGTAATTATTATAAGGATTAATAGTAATATAAAATAGTAATATACTTACTTAAGAGAAAAGATATTATAAATACTTTTATAATATCTTATAATACTTTTAAAGCTAAACTTTAAATTTAATATAAGTCTATACTAACTCCTATAATATCTATTATAACCTCCCTTATAATATAACTAAATAGTAGCTTTAAGATAAGGTTATTAATAGACTTTTAATATTATCTTATCTCCCTTAAAGCTCTAAGACCTAAGTTAACCTTATACTTTTATCTTTTTATTATTAGTTTTAATACTAGTAATTATAAAGGATTAGTTAATTATATTTTAATATATTACCTATTTATATTACCTTTCCCTTCCTATATAATAGCTTATTTACTCCCCTACCTTATAAGGGTTTACCTCCTCTAGCTAGTAATTTTAGTATTTTATTAGCTAATTATACTATCTACCTATTAATATATAAAGTAAGAAATATATTATAAAATAATATTACTAGTCTACTTAGTATAAGCTATTATTAAAGTCGTTAAATATATATAATAGTAGATAAAAGAAGGAATATAAGGTTTAAAAGTTTTAATATAAGGTAAAGTAATATTAGGCGGAATATTCCGCGTAATTATAGGTGTAATTATAAGTTGAATTACCCCTTAAAATCTTCTTTATAACTCCTCCTACCTTTATATACTTAAAATATTATAGTAAGATAGGTTATTAATATATAATAAGTATTTATTATTAATTATATTACCTAAATATATTATTAGATAGATAAGCTAATATAATATAATATTATAATAATATTAAGTACTTATAACTAGAATCTTAAATTAGTTATAAGTAGAGAACGCGTAAAAAACTAGGATAATAATAAGAAGCTATTATATATAAAAGTATCTAACGACCGCGTAGTAGTATTAAAAAGGATTAAGAAGTTAAAGGAATTAGATATATAAAAAATAGCTATTAAAGAGGATTATATAAAGCTAATAATTAGGGTAAAGGATATTATAAAGGAGGAAAGATATAAAAGAGGGATTTATAATAATATAATTAGGTAATATAATACTTCCTAAATAGCTAATACTATATAATAGAATATTTTAAGATAGAGTTACGCCTTAAAAATAATAAAGAGGCTATTAAGGAATAAGTTAAGCTAGATAAACTAGTAGATTATATATAAAATATAAATAGTATAACTAGTTTTATAAAAGAGGTAAATATATAATTAATCTTTAATCCTATCTTTTAATTAACTTAACTTTTAGAATACTTCTAAAGAAGATATAGATACTATTAGGCTAGAATTTACTAGATTTAATCTATTAATTATATAAATTATTAAGTAAAGGATTATATATTATAAGGGTCTAGAGGAGTTAAAAGATATATAAGACCTTAATATTATAAATACTTATATTTAGTTTATATAAGAGTATACTAACGCGTTTAATATAAAGGATTATATTATACCTAACCTTATAAAGAGGAATTAAGATAAGGAGGGTATCTTAATTAAAGTTAGTACTAATAGGAAAGAAATTAAGTATACTACTAAGGAGGATAAAGAAGAGGATAGGGAGTATAAGCTAGAAGATACTAGTAAGATTAGTAGTTATAGTAAGGATAATAATAGTAAGTATAATAATAATAAAGAGGATAGTAAAGAATAAAAGGATTATAAGTATAAGATTATAGAGATATCTAACTAGATAGATAGGCTATCTATTATAAATTATAAAATAATTATATTACCTTTTTATATTACTAGAAAGTATTCTTAATATTATAATCTTAGTAAAATATTATAATTAAAACTAAAGTCTTAGTAATTTAAGTTAATACTTAGTACCTACTTAAGTACTAACTTAAGATACTTAGTACTTATATAAGTACTAACTTAAGATACTTAATACTAGATTTTAGTATTAAATTACTAAGACTTAAGTTAGGTACCCGACTCGAGTTTAAAGTACTAACTCGACGCGGTTAGTCTAGGTTAATACTTTAGTACTAATACTTAGTACTAACTATTAGTACCGACCTGAATACTTAGGCTAGGAATTTAGTATTAACTCGCTAAGAGTTAAGTTAGGAACCCGACTCGAGTTTAAAGTACTAACCTGACGCGGTTAGTCTAGTACTTAGACTCTAATCTAAGTATTTAGTTAGTACTAAATCTTAGTACTAAATCCTAATTTAATAGTTAGTCTACCTTAAAGGAGGTTTATAACTTAATAATAGTTATTATAAATAAGTTTATAAAGTTTATAATTATTATACTATTTAAAGAGACTAATATTATAGAATAGTTAGAATTTATTCTCTTTAATAGGTTAAATAGAGATTATAATATACTTAAAGTTATTATATTAGATAGAGATAAGCTCTTTATATCTAATTATTAAAATATACTAATATTAGTAATTAAGGTAAAGCTATAAATATTAATAGTATATTACTTATAAATAGATAGATAGATAGAATTATTACGACCTGTAACTCTAGGTAGATTATTAGGGATCTGTAGTTAATCTTATAAAGACGTGTATTAAGAAGGAGGTAAGTAGGATTTATATTAAACTAGTCTAGTATAGAATTATATTTAGTATCTAGGAGATTAGTCTAATAGATAATATAAGTTAAGTATAAAGCGCTTATCTAGAAGGAAAGTAATACTATTTATATAGATATAAGAAAGTCTATACTTATACTAATTACTAGTACTTAACTTATAATAATTAAAGCGACTTAGTAAGTAATTACCTAGCTCGCTATAATTATTCTATATTAACTAGGGCGACTAGGTAAGTAATTACTTAACTTACTATACTAAGGTATATTTAACTTTAGTAAGCGCCTAACCCTATAATATCTACTAAGGCTCGCGTACTAAGAGTGTAATAAGAATATACTAACTAGATAATTAAAGTATATCTTAGTTATTATATAAATATTAAATAAAATAATTAGGTATTATTATTACTACTAGTATAATTAGTATTTAATAATAAGTAGTTAGATACTATAAAGCTATTACTATTCTTTATAAATTATAGATAATAGATATATATATTCTTAGATCTAAGACTTAGTCTAGAAGCTAATAAAGTAATAGTCTTTATATTAGAAATAAAGAGACTATATAAGGATATATAAGATATAATCTAAGGGGTAAATAATAAGATAGCTAACTATATTACTAAGAAAAGGAAAATATATCCTTAACTAAAAGAGAGGGATAAAGTCTACCTCCTTATAAAGAATTTTAAAATAAAGATACTAAGTAAGAAATTAGATTATATTAATTTAAACTATTTTCTATTTAAAGAGTAAAGGGAATAGTTAATTATAAGTTAAACCTTCTACCTAATATTAAAGTATACCTAGTATTTTATATTTCTAAGTTAAAACTAATAGATTTAAATATATCCTTATAAAAAACTTTTAATTATATAATTAAAAAAGAAACTAAGTTTAAAGTAAAAAAGATTCTAGTAAAGAAAGGTTAATAATACCTTATAAAATAAAAAGGATATAAAGACTTTAAAAGTACCTAGAAGTTAATTAAGAATCTTATAAACTATTAAATCCTTTTATAATAATTTTATTAATACTTATAAAACTAGACTAATTAAAGTTTATAAGAACCTTAACCTACTTAGAAGAAATATTAGAGAGAAAGTTACTAGGACTAAGAGTTATACCTTACTCCTTCTATTTTAATTCTTTAATATTTTAATTCTTACCTTCTACTATTTCTAACTTCTTCTTCTCTAATATTTTAATTTCTATATATAAGTAATATAACTTAGTTAAAGTCTCTTTTACTTCTTTAACTTTAAATATCTATTATTATTTAATCTAGGCCTACTAGGTAAGAAGGGCGTAAGTTTATAATTATATCTAAGATAGGTATATTTAATATAGTAGTTGAATAAACCTCCTACCTTATATTTCTTAAGATAGTTAGCTTTAAAATAGTTTTAATATATATATATTATCCGATACGTATTTACCTAACCCGTATTTAGGCCCGAAGCTAGCCTCAGGCTAGTAGATATAATATTATTCTAACTATGCGGTAGGATACCCTTAGGCTCGACTCTATTCTAAGACTATTAGACCGCCCGGCGCGGCGGAGTAGTAAGGACGGGAAAAGACGCGATAGCGTACCTTATTCGTACTAAGGCCTAAAGCCGCTACTAGGGATAAAGGTAGCGGTAGATATAGTACCGCTTATACTATTATAGAAGAGCTTAGTTAGTAAGAGTTAGGAATAGATATACGGCTAGGGCCCTAGGGTATATAGAAACATCTACTCTTATAAGACACGGTCGGCCTAAACCAGCTACGACTAGTTATTAAGGGAGACCTTTATAAGTAACGCGAAACAGGCTTTCTATAGAAGGCTTATAGGGCGTAGTATATAATAGTAGCGACCGTAGTTAAATACAGCCTAAAGTATATATATATAGCCCTAGGGACCTTAACCCTTTAATAGGCTCTAACCCCTAGCGGATAGTCGCCTCTAGCGGCCGGATAGCCGTAAGTTTATAGGAAGCTTATAAAGGGATACTATTTATATAGCCTAAGAAGATAGATATATATATTAGGGAGAGAGAGATACCGGGGCTATATTATTAAAACGGGTTAATAGGAGACGAATCGTTAAGACGCCTCCTCTACCTCTTAGGGGTTTAAGTCCCTTCACGTAGTTATTAGCTGAGAGCGGCTAGGAGGACGGATACGGGTACCCTCCTATCTCCTTATACGGGCACCCCCTAGTAGGGGATAGACTAGAAAGAGATACCGGGGCTATATTATTAAAACGGGTTAATAGGAGACGAATTATTAAGACGCGTCCTCTACCTCTTAGGGGTTTAAGTCCCTTCACGCAGTTATTAGCTGAGAGCGGCTAGGAGGACAAATACGGGTACCCTCCTATCTCCTTATATAGGCACCCCCTAGCAGGGAAAGGGCTAGGACTAGGTCTAAGGCCTAAGACGCGTTAGGTCGCGCCTAATATCTATAAGGGAAATCGCTTATAAAAACCACCCGACTAGTAGCTACTACGCGTCGTCGATACAAGTTAAAGCTAGTCTTAACTAGTAGATACGCTAGACTACTAGCTACTAGATAGGGTACCCTTAAGGTACGTGGACTACTAGATATAGGGAACTTATTAATACCGACTCTTATACCTCCTAGGGGTTTAAGTCCCCCCCGCGTAGTTACCGGCTGGGAGCGGAATAAAAAGTAGGTTTTAATATAGGTACGCTAGAAACCTAGTATAGCGTACCTTAGTTAGTAGGGTGGAAATACCGTATTATACTACCTGGTTAGGGGCTTAATAATAGTAGTCCCTGCGAGATATAGACGGCCTAAATAAGGGAGACCTCTAATAGTAACGCGAAGCAGGGGTCCTAACCTTATAAGGCGTGGTATTTAATAGCGGCTACTACGGAGACCGTCTATTTAGCTTGAGAGGATAGTATACGCGTGTCGGTACGTGGAGCTAAGGGAATAATCTACCTAAATAGGGCCTGCGGCGGAGTAGAGAGTAAGCTAAAGCGGTAATAACACCTAGATCCGCTTAGGAGATATACTTAAGGAGTAAATAAGGATTAACTTAGGTACTAATAGTCCGCCTCCGCCGGAAGTATAAAGCCCCCCTACGGGCGAATAGTCCTAAGCTCTAAGGTAAAAGGTGACGCCTGTAAGGAGGGGTGGAAACTAGGGTAAGGACCTGAATAAGCAGGATGCTAACCTTATATATCTATCCTTAGCCCGAAAGGAGGTAGGATAACAGGTCCTCCCGCTACCCCAGGGAGTACTAATTACCTAGGGGGGCGCTTAGGCTACAGACGACTAAATAGTAGTAGACTCTAGCCTTATACCGACTATATAGTAGGGTAACCGCTTAAGATCCTGTAGTATAACGTATAAAAAGAAAAGGACGGCGTGTAAACGCTACTCCTAGAAGATGCTAAAGTCTAGTAAATGGATGTCTTAGTAATATAGGAGCTATAGACTAACCCGAGGACTAAGTCGACGTACGACCTATCTTATAATAGGTTCTACCTAGTTTATAAAGCTAAGGAGAATACTCGGGTATACTTTTATATTAATAAAAGAGTTGATATAGAGAGCTAGGAAGCAGACTTCTCAAGCGGCGACTACTACTCGCTGAAAGTCAGCCTTAGGAAAGGGTAATAGGGAATATAAGCGGATGATATCTGGATATATAATATTTATAACCCCTCTCTAACGACGTATAAGTTAAAGGACGGCCTAATAATAATCCCTCTAATAGCGGAGGCCTTAAAGAGGCTAGGGGAATATATCCTCCTTAGGGACTTTAATCTCTACTATCCCCGGTGGAATAATAAAGGGAGAAGTATATACCACGTTATAGTAGATATATTACTAGGCGAAACGAGTAAATATAGTATAGAAGTCGCTCTACTAGAGGGTACGGTAATATAGCGGGGGAGAGGTCTAAAGTCGGTAATCGACCTAGTCTTTACTACCGAGGGTGCTACTAACGTACTCTAAAACTGCGGCCTAAGGGCAGACCTCTAGTATAGATCTAACTACCTCCCGGTGTACACGGAATTCGAATGGAGCTAGGAGAGCTAAACCCCAGTCTAGAGGAGGGCGTAGAAGATACTTAAAGACAAGGAGGTCGCTACGAATATAAGGAATAGGGCCTAGTAGCTTAGACTTTCTCTAGGGCTCCCCTAGATTAGATCCGCCGGCGAGGCGGACGAGTACCTGGGGTAGATACTAGATAGGTTCCAGGCTATTATATAGGAATATATTCCGTAGGCGAAGTCGTCTAGTAAGGTAAGATCCTTTTAGAACTCGGCTTATAAGGACATAACGTAAAGGGCTAAACGGGAACTAAAGGCCTACTACCGGTACTATAATACGGAGATAAGAGAGACTCTAAAAGAAGCGGAAAGGGCGAAGGTAGCCACGATCCGAAGAGAGAAAACCCTCTACTTCCGGGCGGCTATATACTAGGCCTTAGAAGATCCTCAGGGGGTATAAGTACTAGCCCGGTAGGGGAAGAACAAGAGTATATCGCTAAGAGCCCTGCCTAAGTTCCCCTCCTTAAGTAGACAAGACGGGACGCTAGCGGCTACCTTTAAGGAGAAGGTAGAACGCCTTTAGGAAAGCCATTTCCTAGCCCCTTTAGGGGCAGATTTAGAAGATATTACCGAGGTAGAATACCTAAGCCCGATACTAGGGGGAGGGGATCTAATAGAAGCAGAAGTCTATAGCTTTATAAGGAGACCGTCGTAGGATAAGGCTCCCGGGATAAATAGGATTCTAAATAGGTTCCTACGGGCCGTATATAATAAACTAGAGGAGGAGATCCGCTATCTCTTCTAGGGGTGCTTCGAGATTAGATACTACCCCCGGAAATTTAAGGAGGCTAATATAGTAATCTTAAAGAAACCGTAGAAGGAGAACTACGCTAACCCTAAGTCCTATAGGCCGATCGCCCTCTTAGATACCTTAGGAAAGATATTTAAGACGGTAATAGCGGCTAGGCTTAGAGATTACGCGGAGGCTAATAACCTCCTTCCGGAGGAATAGATAGGTATAAGGTAAGGAAGATTAGTAGAAACCGCGCTAGAAATAATTACTAATATAGTCTACACGGTATAGGGAATAGGGAAGAGGAATATAGTAAGCCTCCTCTCCTTAGATATCGCCGGAGCCTTCGATTACGTCTCCTACTCTAGGCTACTTTATATAATAAAGATAAAGAGGGTCCTAGAGAGGATAGTACGCTAGACGGCAAGCTTCCTTATAAAGAGGGCGACTTTAATTACCCTTAGTAGGAGGACGAGTTAGATAGAGTTAGTAGAGATAGGGATCCCCTAGGGTTTACCTATCTCTCCGATATTATTTCTATTTTTTAATACTCCCCTAATCGAGGAGTATAAAAAGCTAAAGCTACTAATTTAAGTCGGCGGATTTATAGATAATATCTATCTACTAGCTTATAATAGGAGTATTAAACGGAATTATAAGGTTCTAGATAAAGCTTATAAGGTATACCTACGGTAGGCGAAGACTTATAAAGCCTTATTTATATTAAAGAAGTACGAGCTCGTTTATATAACCCGTAGAATAAAGGGTATAAAGATAGACGTAATAGTTAAGCTTAAAGGAATTAAAGTTAAACTAAAGACGTTAATTAGGGTCCTAGGACTTATACTTAATAATAAGCTAAATTAGAATATATACCTAAAGAAGGTATAAGCTAAGATAGATAACTAGATTTAGGCGCTCTACTACGTCGCCGGCTTAATATAGGGCGCGGTTCTACCGGTTAGTAGGCTTATATACGCGGTAGTAGTAAGGCTTATAATAATATTCGCGGCGCTAATATAATATAACCCTAAGAATACCCCTAGGGTAGTAGGGAAGCACGTGAAGACCCTGATAATAATCTAGAATAAAGGACTATATAAAGTACTAGGGGCGTATAAGGCTACCCTAATTCCGGTCTTTAAAGTAGAGGCGGGAATCCCGTTAGTAAGAGACTTCCTTAATAAGGCCCTACTACGGAGTAAGATCCTTTAAGGGATATATAAGATAGTCTTAAAAGGGAACGCGAAGATTAAGTCTTAGTTATAACTAAAAAGGGGTAGGAGGCTACGCCCTCCGCTACCCCCGTTAGCTAAGAAGGAGTCTTAGGCGAAGCGGTCGCTAAACGGGGTACTTAATAGCCCGACGCTATAGAAAAGGATACTAACCTAGTAGGAAGGCCGGTAGTAAGGCCGGTAGCGCTACTACTAGCGGGGATTAGAGGGCCGAAATATAAGCCTAGTATAGAAGGGTAACCTAGTAGGAGGGAGATAGGACCTTTATAAGGGCTTAAAGAAGCCGGAGAGCTCTATAATAGTCTAGTTACGTACGGACAAGATTAGGTTTAACTACTTTTTATTTATTAGGAAGGTTCCTAGGATCCTAAGTCCTAGCTACCCGTACGGGGCGGCGAGGTAGACCGGTAAATATATCCTACTATTCTATCCCGACTATTATACTAGTAGGAGTTAGATATTACTAGAGGCTAGGTTAGAAGACTATAGTACTATTCTCTTATTACTAATAGGGATAAGGGCGGCGGCGAGGTAGTTAACTAGGTCAGGCGCCCTCTACTAGTTTATACTAGTAAAAGAGATATTAGCGAGAACTAATAGAGAGGAAGGGCTCCGCCCTAACTAAAGAGAAGAGAATATAGTCGACGAAACCTTAGTATTATAGACGGTAGACCCGACCCCTCGATATACCGCCCCGATAGCAGGCCTATTAGGGGGGGGAGGGAAGGAGCCGAATAATAGTATAGCTTATAGATAGTAGGTAGAGTTTTTATCCCTTAGCTAGGTTTCTCCCCGAACGATAGGTACGCTAGGCGTACCTCTTAAAAAGTCTACCCTTATTAGCTTTAGCTAGTATAGGAGTATAAACAATTAATTAATTAATATATATATATTATTAGAGAAAGGATATTAATAAACTTAATTAACTAATAATAATAGTATAATAAAGAAAATTAATACCTATTAGCTAATATAATTTAAGATAGAAGCTTTTAGAATAAAAGCTAATAGAGGGAGACCTAATATTATAAATAAATTAAATATATCTTATAATATATATAATAAGAGTATATTTTATTATAATAGTATAAATTAGTTAGAAGATCTACTTAAACTACTAAGTAGATTAAATAGGTTAGATACTAGATCTATATAAACTATACCCCTTAGTAGGATTTCTTATAATTATATAAATAGTATTAATTTCTACTTAAATAGAAGCTTTATACTTAACTTATATTAACTTATAAATATATCTCTTAGATACTAAATATAACTCTTATACCTTTAAACTAGTTTATTATAAAACCTATTTAACTAGTCCTTAATACTCCTCTTTATAAGGTCTACCTAGATCTATTAACCTTAGAGATAACTAGGGTTAATATAAAGACTCTCTTATTAGATAAGATAAGGTACTAAAAGTATAATATACTAATTCTATTATTATAAATCCAGCTAATTTTAAACCTTATTATATATAAGTAGGTTATACCTAGCTTATATCTAATATAGTAAATAAGAAGAAATATCTATTATCTAGATAAAGAGAAATAGTTAAATATATATATTTAAGGTTAATAGTAATTAAAGACTTATACTAAGAATCTAATAAATTATTACAAACTTTTAAAGATAACTTTTTATAAGTACTAAGTAAAAGCTTTTTATATAAGAATAGTCTAGTATTATTCTTAGTTTATCTTTTAGAGTAGGATAGACTAATCGCGTCGAGTTAGTACTTTAAACTTAAGTCAGGTACCTGACTCAAGTCTTAGCGATTTAATACTAAAATCTAGTACTAAGTATTCTAGTTAGTACTAATAGTTAGTACTAAGTATTTAAGTCGGTACCTTAGTAGGTACTAAGTATTAGTACTAAAGTATTAACTCGAATTGCTAAGACATTTTATCTAGTAATATTCTTTATTTTTAATAGTATTTCTTACTATATTTTCTATGTTTTTTTCTAATTATTATTATTATTATTACCTAGGGAATTCTTGAAAGTAAATAAGGTAATATAAAAAGTTAATACATATCCCTAGGAAAATAATAACTATAATTAGTAATATTAGTAATATTTTCTTTTTATAATAATATTTACTATTATATATAGTATATATTACTATATTACTAAGTTTTATTATTATTATTACCTAGGTAATTCTTAATAGTAAATAAGATAATTAGAAAATTAATAACTATTCCTATAGAAATAATAACTATAATATTATAAGTATTTTCTATTTATAGTAGTATTTATAATTATATCTATAATTTACTATTATATTACTAAGTATTATTATTATTATTATTACCTAGCCTAACCTAGGTAATTCTTTAGTATAAATATAAAAAGGTAATATATATCCCTAGGGAACTAAAAGGGATATTAAAATTCTAATTAAAAAAATCTATTTTTAGTATAGGAGTAGTTTAAGAAAAAGTTTAGTGTCCCTTACTATTTTATTAGGGGCTTAGCGTCTTATTAATACCTTAGCGATTTAAGTCGGGTTAACCTAATTCGCCAAGGTATCAAGGCCTTAGCGAGTCGGTACCGGAAGTAGGTACTAAGTATTCAGGTCGGTACCCGGAGCTAGTACTAAGTATTCGGTCGGTACTAATCCTTAGTACTAAATCCCGACTTAATAGTTAGTTTAGAGTAGAATTATCTACTTTATCTACTATTATTATATAAGTTATTTCATTCTAATAATTAGCTATTTACTAGTTTAGTAAGCTTATAAATACCTCTTATAAAGCTATCCTATATAATTTCTTAGAGCTACTACTTAGTATAAGTAGGCTAGTATTTCTAAGTAGTATTAGAAGAAGGTCTTATACTAGGTTTAATATAAATATAATAAGTAATTAAATCTATATAAGTTAAATCCTCTAAATTAGTACTATAAAGATATCTATAATAGTAGAATAAGTAAAGGACTTTATAATAGGCTACTTCTATAAGTATAAGAGGTCCTAGTATAAGCCTAGCTAAGTAAGCCTATTCCTCTAATATATAAGGTAATACTTTACCTTTAATTAATAGGCGTATTATATATTAATTTAGATAGACTATCTTTATACTAGTTTAAAGGTTACCTAGAGTATCTAATATACTAAAAGTATTAATAGACTAATCTAGATAACTAATAGTAATAAGTAAGGTATTAAGGTCCTTAGTTAATAATAATCTTAATAATAATTCTAATAATATACTCTTATAAGTAACTCTATTAAGTAGTTATTTTAGTAGAAGGGAGGAGGTAGATATCCTAGTAGTTTCTAGTCTTACTAAGGACCTATTAAAATTACTTCTTTTATATTTAATAGTTTATTACCTAAGTTAGAGTTATTAGATATATCTAATTTTTTAATAGACTTCTTTATAAAGCTTATAACTAACTTAGAGTATATTAGTAAGTTATAATCTTTATAAAATATTAATTTAGAACTAATAAATTTATAGATAAGCTCTTTAATTAATAAGTCTTCTACTATAATTTTTAAGTTATAAATAAAATTATTATATTTACTACGTTAGTAATTTCTAAAAACCTGGAGGGTTACCTAGGGCTAGCCCTAGGCTACCCTAGGCCCCTAGGGCTGTAGTTTAAGAATGCTTGCCCTAGGGCCGTAGGGGTAGATACGAGTCCGCCTAGGGCCCTAGGGGTTATAAGGGCTACCTACCTAGCGCCTAGGGCTACCCTAAGATTAAGCCTCCAGGCGCTATATAATAGAGCTACGGCATCTTATAATTAGGCTTCTAGGCGCTAAGTAATAGTATTAAAGTACCCGTAATAGTAATACTATTATATTACTAACTACCCTAAGTTATTATAACTACGATACTATTAACCCCTACTATAACCTACCCTAGCGTATTACCCCCGCGTAAAAATCGGCTAAATTAATTAATTCCAGGGTCGCTTTTAAGGTAGTATTAGGGGTAGCTTTAAGATACGCTACCTAAGTCCCCTATTAACTATAGAATATTAAAACTTTTAAAGTCCTACTTAGTAAGTAGTTATATAATATAGTTTTACTTAGTAAGTAGTTATATAACTTCCTAGAATTTACTAACTAGTAGATTTTAAGAAATTACTTAGTTAGTAATTATATAATACTACCCTTAAAGCCTGGAGCGGCTCCGGGGCCTTATAATATACTACGATAGGTCTAGGGCTAGCCTAGGGCCCCTAGGGCTAGCCCTAGGCCTACGGGTATAAGGCCTTTACTAAGGGTATAGGGGCGAGTTAAGATCTTACTAATATAAGTATATTTATAAAATACTTAAAATAATACTTAGATACTCTATCTTATTAGAAGTACTTATTTACTTTAATTTAAGGGTAATAAAATAGTAAATATCTCTTAATATTACTATAATAATAATTCTTAATTAAATTTAATAGTAAAGAACAGTCTTATAGTAATTAGTAGTTCTTATTAAGAGGCTCTTAAAGCTAACTTCTAATAATAAGTAGAGAAGAGATAAATAGTAAATTAGACTACTAAATATAATATTTATATTAGAGCCTTAATCTACCTAAGTATACTTCTTATTAAGCTCTACCTAAGTACTATTAGGCTTAAGAATTATACTAAGTAAGTAGAAGGCCTTATTTAAGCCTATTATTATACTAAGAAAGTAAGTAGATTATTTAATATCTACTATAATAGTACTTAGAGCCTTACTAGTAGTACTATTATCTTATTATATTAATATATCTTAAGTAGGCTAGAGAGAGGTAATAAACTAGGTCTTTAATTTAGATTAATCTAAGAAGACTATAAACTACCTAATATTATTAGAATATTATTTATAACCTATCCTAGAATAGTAGACTAGTATAATACTAATTAGAATACTAATAATACTAGAAGGAGAGCTTAGCTAGTTAGTATTAATTAAAGTAGATTACCTAATTAAAATTATAGAGTAAATAAAGTATTAAACTAAGTAAATAGTATTAGAGTAAATTAAGGAGGTTATTAACTTATATCTAATTAAAGGGGTTAAGGAAGCTTTCTCTTAGTTACCTTCTTCTTTAATATCCTTATTTAAAGGCGCTTAAGCTCTTAATAAATTATAAGAGATTAAGTAATAAGATTTATCTAAGTAATATTAACCTTATTATTTTATAAGATCTAATAAATAGAAATAGGTTTCTTATATTTATCTACTAAATTATTATATATACCTACTAATATTTAAGGTTTAACTTATTTATTAACTTATTTCTAGCCTTTCTTCTTCTATTAATTAATAATAGTAGTAGTAGTAGAAGGAGGTACTTTATTATTAGTAGATCTTAAAGTATTAATATTTTCTATATAGGGCTATTTACTTAAACTATTAATAGGATTTATATTAATAGTATAGATAGTAAGAGCTCTAACTATTAAACTTATAAAGTTAAAGATAAGAGAATTAGAAGGGCTTAGTATATTTCTAAATAAGGACCTTATTACGTCTAGTATATACTAAGACTTAGAGGGGGTTAAAAGAGAATAGCTATTATATAGTTTAATATTACTATTATAATAGAGTTTTTAATTAATTTATCTATACTTAGCGATTTTACATACGTCCTTACTAAAATCACCTTTACTATTTACTATTATTAATAAATAACTACTTATTTAAATAATATAAGACTTACGTATATTAAGTATTAGCTACTTATCTATTATTTCTACTTTTCTAATTAATATTATATAGTATAGTTTCTATGTAATTCACCTTATAATTAAGGGACTTAAGAATAAGCCTTTAGTAGGTAGAACTACTTTATATAAAGAATACGAGAATTTATATTATTAAACGCGTTACTAGAAGGTTACTCTCCTTATTAATAAGATAGGGTAATTTTAATATTCTAGAAATCTAGTATAGTTTAAAATATTTATTTACCTAGCTACCCTAATTTTTTAAGGTATATCTTACCTTATTAATATAATAAGATTAACTTATAGAAATATTAATATTTTAGTATAACCCTACTAAAACTTAAGGGGTATAGATAGATTAGATAAAAATCTATTATATAAGCTTTAAAACTTATTTTTATAAAATTTCCTTAAGCTAATAAACCAAAAATAATTTCTTCTAAATATAACTACTTTTAAGTAGATAAGATATTATCTTAATATTTCTTTATAATATAACCTAGTTATTTATACTTAATATATAAGTAATTATCTTAACTTATATTATAAGGCCTACTTTTATTACTTTAAGGATTCTTAGAATTAGACTAACCGTCGATTCGGGTTTTAGTACTATAAATTAGTACCGACCCGAATACTCGGTACCAGTTTCTAGTACCGACTCGAAAAGCCCTCGGTACCTTAGCGAGTCGGATTAACCCGACCCGACTCGCCAAGGTATCGCCAAGACGCTAAGCCCCTAATAAATTAGTAAGGGATACTAGACTTTTTCTAGAGTTACCCCTATACTAAAAATAGATTTTTTTTTAATTAGAATTTTAATACCCCCTTAAATTCCCTAGGGATATATATTACTATTTTATATTACCTTAAAGAATTACCTAGGTTAGGCTAGGTAATAATAATAATAATACCTAGTAATATAGTAGTAATTTATATATATACTAAGAAATACTACTATAGATAGAGAATATTAGTAATATTATAGTTATTATCTCTATAGGAATAGCTAATTAGCTATTACTTTTTTATATTATCTTATTTACTATTAAGGATTACCTAGTTAGTAATAATAATAATACTTAGTAATATATTAGTAATTCTTATAAATAATATAAAATAATACTATAAATAAAAAATATTCCTGATATAATAGTCTTAGTAGAATAGTATAAGCGGAACTAATATCTTAATTCTTAGCGAGTCAGGTTAATACTTTAGTACTAATACTTAGTACTACCTTATAGTATTAACTCGAATACTTAGTACTAACTATTAGTACTAACCCGAATACTTAGGCTAGGAATTTAGTATTAACTCGCTAAGAGTTAAGTTAGGTACCTAACTCAAGTTTAAAGTACTAACCCGATGCGGTTAGTCTACTTAGAATTAGTATAAGGAGGTAGATCTTTTACTTAGAGTATATAAAAGGCTTCTACCTTAGGGCTAAATATAGAGGTCTATTAAATATATTTATTTAAGGAGAAGGATAACTATAATTTATCCTATTAAGATTTAAAGTAAGTATATATCTCTCTTTAAATTAATATAGTAGAGGAGTACTTTAGTAATTCTATTACCTACTATTATAAGCTAGAGTAGGTACTTAAGGAGGAGGAGCTAGATTAAGATAAAGTATTTAATAAGGATCTTAATTATAATATTATAACTTCTTAATATAATAGGAAGTATATAGTACCTTAACCTAATTAGTTAATATATTCTTTTAGATTAAAGACTTATAGAAATAAAGCTTATCTATTTTTACTTTATTATTAAATAGTTTTAAAAGCTTTAGATTAATATATTAAGCTTCTTCTATTAATTAATAAATATTATAGAATAATTAATTAGAAGAGGTTATATTTTAAGTTATTTTTATATAAATTTTATTATTATTAAGGCCCTTAATAAAGGCTTAAAGAATAGTTTTAAGTATACCTACCTTAGGTAATATAAGAGTAGAGGTACTTAAAGTTAAGATAGATTAATTAGTAATCCTTAACTCCTACTCTTTATATAAGATTAAGAACCCTTTTATAATATAAATTTAAAGGTTTATTAGGCTTCTAATAAAGCTTAGCTACCTTAATATTAAAAGGTATTAGAGTAACTTTTATAACTTTACTTAAAAAGTATTTATAAAGAAGGGAATAAAAGTAGGTAATAATCTTAATAAAAGAGTTTTAATTAATAAGTAAATAAATTTCCTTAAGATAAGACTCTAACTATTCTATAATATTATCTACTAGGAGTATACTAAGTAAGTCTAAGTATTTAGTAAGTAGTATAACTTTATCTTATATCTCATACCTTAATATCTTATAATTAAATTTCTTAAGCTATTTAGTAACTAATAAAGTACTTAAGAATATATTATAAAAGGTAAATATAGAACTAGTCTATTAATAGGCTATAATAAGCTCTAGGCTTATTAAAGTAAAGGTAAAGTTACTTAAGCTTAATAATAAAGTATTCCTAGATTATAATAAGGTAGGCTTAAAATAATCTAAGGCTTAATAGGATAGTTAATTAAATAGTAATAACTCTAGGTCTAAGCTATTAAGTTTAAGAAAGAGACTAAGCTCTTATAATATATTTATTAGCTTTAATAGTAACTAATTCTTATAAAGTAAAAAAGATAGTAGAGGAAGTAAGAGAAATAATAAATATAATTTTAATAAGGACTTAGTTATATAAATAATAACTAAATAATAACTAAATAATAATAAATAATCTCTTCTAAGGCCTTAATATATTATACTATAGTTACTAGATAAATAAGGTATAATTATTTAGAGTAGGAAGGATAGATTCTCTAGGTTCTCTAGTCGGAGCTACTAATATCTACTAAGCGCTTACTAAACATACGCTAACCGCTTCTGGGAAGCACCTTCCTTCTCCCCACGACCAAAGGCCGGTTCGGCACTGGCAAATCTTGGCTATAAATAGCCTGAACCCACGAAAGAAAAATAGGTGAGGAACAACAGTAGGTAATTGCCCGTGCCACTCTCCCCATCGTCCTCAACTCCCCTTCCTCTACTGCATTTGCCAGCTTGCCGGAAACCTTACCGAAAGAATAATGCTATGGCGGTGAAATCCAATAAGTCATAGGGCGGTAGTTCGATAGCATCCGACCAAGACCTCGGTCCATGCCGGATACTACATTGATCTTCAAAGGGAGATTGAGACAAGCTTGGAGGTTTGAGAACGCTACACCTACAGGCAGCGTTTCATGCGTCGGCGATCTCTCACAGCAATTGCGAGATTGTCGAACACTCCAACAGTGTCTTCCCAGCCAATACATCCATCTGTAATGCTAACTCCCTTTCGCAGGCCACACGGTCGGTCCGCAGAAAGATCTTGGCGGCCTTCTAGTAGATTGGACTCGAGCATCACACCCACTATCCCCCAATCGCCACCCTGTATTTGGTCTGCTACGCTCGCTGCTACGGACGGCTGCTTGCGGTAGTCCTTGTTTGAATTACCTCATGGCAGATGTCAGTAGCTGCACCCACTAGCAATGACAGGAATATGGAAAGGACTTACCGTGAGAACAGTCAATGACAATTGTCTCTCTTTACCCATTCGCCCGCAATGACTGCCTTGCAGCTGCCACGCTCTTCGGATCGAACTTCGTACTTTTACTACCTCCGCGAAGAATGAGGAAGCCATTCTCGTTCCCGGTAGTCTGTATGATGGATGCTTGGCCTTGCTTTGTGACCCCCATGAAGTGGTGAGAGCTAGCAGCCGTCTGTATGGCGTTGACAGCCACCTGGACACCGCCATCGGTCCCGTTCTTGAAGCCTACTGGGAAGGAGACCCCGGAAGCAAGCTCCCGATGAAGTTGTGATTCAGTCGCTCGTGCTCCGACGGCACCAAGGCTTATCAGATCGTCGAAATACTGAGGAGAAATCGTGTCTAGCATTTCGGTAACGACAGGCAACCCAATGTTTGCGATATCCGTGAAAAGCTGACGGGAGGTACGTAGACCTTTGTTGATATTGAAGGTGTTATTCAGGTCTGGGTTATTGATCAAGCTCTTCCATCCAACGCTAGTTCTTGGTTTCTCGAGATACGCCCGCATTACGATGCAGATGTCACCAGAAAGCCTTTGACTTACGTCTTTGAGCTTGCGAGCATATTCGAGTGCGGTTTCGGGGTCATGTATTGAGCATGGGCCAACCGCCACAAGCAAACGATCAGACTTTTGGCGGATAATGGAGCTCACGTCTCTACAGCCTTGGATAATCGTCCTCTTTGCCTCCGCTGACTAGATAGGACGTTAGATTCAGTTTACAGCTTGAACAAGACAAATACCTTGATTTGAATTAGAGACTGTAAGTAGTCCGGTGCCACTAGAGGTTTCGAGGCAACAACTGCACTTGGCTCAGCAAATACGTGCATTTATCCTCTTCAGGGTGCTCACCTCGAGTATCCTCGCTAAGCTGTAGGAAATCTTTATGAGTCATGTTGAGAAAGATAGTGCGTGATAGTATATCATGAAGTTGGCTTCTAGTAGAACCGGGAGTAGGGTTGGTGCCTAGATGGATAGGATTGAAAGCCAATGCTAGGGGAGGACAAACTGAGGAGAGAGTCCACGGAGAAGGGGCTTTTAGGCGGGCCAAGCTACAGAATGCTCTCTGCAACTGCTGCAGCCGGAGCACGAGGAGTAGTTGCACCCTTCAAACAGTCAGCAAAGAGATTTAGGAGCGAGTGCGGCCTTGGCTAATGTAGACGAATTCATTTGCAGAAACTGTCTTGGATTTTGCATGAAGTCGCTTTGTAGGATGAGGATAATCTGCTATAAGTGGAGCATCTATTGGCTCAATGCAGCTCTTTTGGTACCCCATGACTGGAGATGTCGAGCGAAGCTGTCTGTCAACGAACAACCACTTGCTCGCAGACCTCTGGTTGAGAGATAAAACATCTCTGAGCTATAACGAAGCTGCACAACATTATTAGGTAAGCTAATAAACTTGTGCTACAATAGCACACCCTTTTCTATTCACCAGTTAACTCCAATTCCCGTACTGGTTCACGCGCGCCTTGCTGGCAAAGCTATTCTTGACCTAAACCTTTGAGAAATATCATGAACTCCATCTCCGCGGTTTTATCCCTCGCGAGCAACCCGCGGAACCACGTCGCCAACTCCATGACCCGGCACTTGCAGACCGGCATTTGGCGGAGGGGATCCCAGTCTCCCAAGCCCTCCCCTTGCTCTTTCCACTTCACCAACTTCGCATCCTCGTCCTTCGCGCTGAAAAGATCAACAAGATCAATCGGTGGGCCGCCAGTGCATGTAGGACATGCCCGAGTATGGTAAGCATATGAGCACGTAACAATCGCGCTCCTGAGGACGCCGTAGATAGCGAGTGGGTTGAGTAAAAGACGTGTTGTGGGTGTGGGGCTGCTAGATTCGCGTACGACGACGCGGCAGATCTGGGCGGCGTTCCATACAGCGGTACGGGCGTTGGGGGATCTACTCCAGGCATGGATGCGTGCTTTTTTTTTCTGCTTGGTTGTACCGGCGCCAGCTCGGCATTTGAAGCAGCAGTCATTACCTTGAAGTAGTTTTAAAGGGGCGCAGAGCGCGAGGACAGAAAGATGCCAGAGGCTGAGGCTGACAGAGGATAAGATGTCAGCACTGGATGCTGAGGTAGAAAAGTAGGTTTGGCGGAGTAAGCAGTCTCTTTCTGTGCTGACTCGCCACAGATCAAGACGAGTACGCCAGAGCTGTAGGGCATCCCTAGGTTTTGGGTTTACGACGAACTCGTCCGACTCGCAGGTGTGAGCTTTGCATGCTGCCTCCCATATACCAACTTGAAATGAACAGAGAACAAAATGGTGGTCTGCCTCGGTGAGATGGTAGGGTAGTTGGCTCCGGCGGTCAAAATCAAGAGCATCGCGCATAAGAAAGCAGTGGAGAGCCTTCTCGCGGCCTGCAGGTTCGTTCCATTGAAGGCTGCGTCGTTCGTCCTCGCTGACGGCCGTCCACAGGTGGGCAGATTTCGGAAGTGGAATACACATTTCTTGATAGCGTACCGAAGGAGGATGGCCTAGAAGAACACTGAGATAGGTATCCACGCGGAGCACTGAGAACGCCAGCCTGTATTCATAGGCATGTGTTAGGTCAACCATCTATCTGCTTGATCAGCTCTGGTATTGAGCCTGTGAAGGTTACCTATGCAACTGTTCTTGAGCCAACCAAGAGGCGATTGGGCAAGGCCCAAGCTCATACGCATGCTGACCATTGAAGACTCCTAGATGGCGACAGATGGAGATGAGGATACTATTGAAGTGGACTGCTTTTGCCAACATTCCCCGAGATTTCTGGGTCGAAGTCAGTCATGGATCACAGGCAAAACTTGCTGCTTTCTCAGCACCTGAAGGGATACTGACTAGACAGTTGATGGTGTATACAACACATAGCAAGAGAGCTTGCAAAGTGTGCATCGAAGCTGGCTGAAGATCTCTACTGGATGAGGCTCTAGATTCCTACATGGGTTGATTCAAATCCTGAGCTGAAAGGTCACAAGAAACTTTCATAAGGGAGCGTACCAATAACGTTGCAGTCACTGCATCAAAGACAGGAGGAGCAAGCTTGGTATGTTCATGCCCACCTTCCAGCCAGCTGGCAAGCATGATCATGGACCCTAACAAGACATGCGAGGCTGATGCTTCACAAGTATCGAACGTCGGAGCATGCAAGATAGGCCAGTATGGGTGGATGTCGGAAAAGTACACTTCAAGAAGCCGTTGGGTGACCGGTGACGCTCTGTTGAGGCAGCTATACAGGTCTGTCACATGACCTTCTTGACTTGATGTTGAACTTGAAGTTGGCGTCTCTGATGCCTGTAATGACGCAGTTCTATCAATCTGATACACATCGTGTGGCGCTTGGCCGCCTGGCAAGCGTTCGTTTCGAGAAAACCCTCCTCGAGTAGCTGACGAGAGCACAGACGTATCCTCAGGTACGGTGACAGGAGTTGAGGGCCCACCGGTCCAGTGTACGAGTCCACCAACATCCAAAACGGTTGGAAATGATGCATTCAATCCAGTGGCAGGGAAGGGTAGAGACCAAGGGTCTTGGGCAGGTTGGAACCACGACTGTTCACTGTCACGGCGCGGCAACAGAGTGTTAATTTCGTCTGTCGACATCTGGTTATTTTCAACCATGATATCATTCCCATCGACATTCTCCGTATCATTAAGGAGCCCCACACTTGTTCTATCTTGCCGACCCAGATCGACCTTGCTACACTCGATCGAGTTGCGTGTGCATGATCGGCAAGGTATACTGTCATCACACTTGAGCTTGCGCTCGTTACACGATGCGCACGCGACCAGTGTGCGGATGGAGCTAGAGTCTTGGGAATGATGCTCCACATGGCGCTTCAGGACATCACTAAAGTAAGAGGGCACATCAGACTAGTGCAAGGTACTACGCTTATCTCATCTCGAGCTCAAGATAAGGTGCTTGGGTCCAAAGAGGAACGTGGGAAAGTCAGCGTGGGACGGTGGTCTTACCTTCGTGCGTATCGCCGCCCGCAAATGGGACACTCGTGCTGGCGCTGTTGATCATGTGATTTAAGATGTCGAGTCAAATGTTCTTTTCGATTAAATAGCTTGCCGCAGCCGGAGATAGCGCATTGGATGCGCTTCACAGTTGGTTGTGGTTGTAAACTCTGTGCCTGCCTCTGCGGTATCGGGTGACTTTCCCTCTGCAAGGGAAAATATGAGGAGGGAGCGGACTGGTCCATTGTCTGTCCTCGTGCAAAGGGAATTACCCAACTTGGTATCCAGCTAAATCAATTCGGTCAACTGCCGGTGGGGGAGCAGGGAATCTGATATGGAAGGAAGGAGAGTACTTTGCAGCCTGAGAGCTTGGCGTATTCCAGGCTGCAAGGCATCGGTGAGATACTAAGACCAGTGGTGAGATTTGCGGGATACATAAGGTAAAGTAAGGTAAGGTAGTACAGCTTTACATTACCTTACATAACCGTTTATTACGGTCATCTGATCTCCTACGCTAGAATAGCTCAGACATGGATCAGCGGCCCGCTTCCGCTGCTACTAGGCGGACACTATGCTAGCCGTGAACTTGCTAATTCCCACTTCAATCCTACAATGTCAGCGGTCGTAGCACATTGTAAAGTGGCATGTGGCATGTGGCATAATGTGGAGCATCGGCTAGAAGCAGCGTGTGGAATTGATGACATTCCATGTGGGATGTGGGATGTGGGATGTGGGATGTGGATCGGATGTGGGATGTGGATTGGATGTGGGATGCGAGATGGAAGATGTGGGGTGTGCAGAGAGCCTCAGGTACCATTACTACCTAAGCTTGGCCAAAAATGAGTAATGTATTGTCCATTGCGTGGTATATCTTGAATAATCATTGTGCTTACCAATCAGACTTTAGTGAATCAAGGCCGTTTCCCCTTCTGCTGGAGTAGACGCAGATAAGAACTCATCGTCCTCGAGATACCCTCCACTCCGTTCACACACTCATCGCTATCAATTACACAGAATCGCCTGTTTCGACAATGAACAGCGTTACCAAAGTCGCTCTTGCTGGGGTAAGAAGCTCTTCGATACTCCTTCCTACAAGCTCACTGTTGTACTCCCTCTACTATGCTGACACCAAATGTCCACGCAGGCCACTGGCAACCTTGGCCCAGCCATCCTCAACCAGCTTCTCGAAGCTGGCTTCAAAGTCACAGTTCTCACTCGCAAGAGCAGCAGTCATACCTTTCCTCCCTCCGTCACCGCCATCCCCGTCGACTATGAGTCCCTTGACTCTCTCACCAACGCCCTTCAAGGCCAAGAAGCTGTCGTGTCCACCCTCGCCTCCGCCGCTCTCGCTACCCAAGTCCTTCTGGTTGAAGCTGCAGCCAAAGCCCATGTCAAGCGCTTCATTCCCTCCGAATTCGGTTCCAATACTTTGAATGAGAAGACCAGCGCTCTACCTGTCTTCAAGGACAAAGTCACAGTCCAGGAGGCCCTCAAGAAAGAAGCAAACTCTGGAGGCATGAGCTACACCCTCATATGCACCGGGCCCTTCCTCGATTGGGGCATGATGGTCGGCCTCATCATGAACGTCAAAGGCAAGAGCATTAGCTTATACGATGGCGGCGACCGCGTCTTCAGCTCCACGTCCCTCCCGACCATTGGCAAGGCCGTTGCCAGCGTACTCAAGCACCTTGAGCAAACAAAGAACCGCGCCGTATACGTGCAAGACACCGCGACCACGCTGAAGAAGATGGCGGCTATGGGAAAGAAGGCCACTGGAGCAGAAGGATGGAAGGAGGACATCGTGTCTATTGACGAAGTTGCCGAGCAAGCCTGGGCAGAGCTGAAGAAGGATAAGCCAAATCCAGGCAACTTCGTACTCAATTTCATCAAGATGTCCATCTGGGGAGAGGGGTATGGATCTCACTTCGAGAAAACTGACAATGTATTACTCGGCATCAAGGAGATGAGCGATGCTGAAGTCCAGAATGTGGTAAATAGTCAGGCAAAGTAGGTCTGATGCGGGTGGACCTATCAGAGAAAGTTGTAGTCACCGGAGGACCACTCCCCAACAGATGCTCATCATAGCTCAATCTCCAGTCTATCGAGCACTGCGCCACACTTGTTATTGCGTCCTGGCCGTTCCTTTGACTGGCATACAGCCAATCTTTCTACATTAATCGGAACTCTACCAGCCCAAAAAGCGCTCGACTCATGGGATGGTAACCAAACAACTGCCATTTCCCTGATAATCAGCCTAACTCTTGATCCAGAACTGCCACTCTGTCTGTTGAGAAGGCATGCCCTGCATTGCATGTACGGTGGACATTTAATGCTTAGTTGGGGTGACCGGATAGAGATCGGTAGAGGTAAAAAGAACCTACAATGCGGGCTAAGCGACAAGGCTAGGACACCCAACTTATTCAAAATTTATTTTGGCCGCGATAAATAAGGCATGCACTCATTGAGCAAACATGTTCATTTATTGTACTATGGAAAGAATCATAGAGAAAGTTGGGACAGAAAAGTATGACCTCATGTAGAAATCGACGCATGCGAGACTTTTCGACCATCTTGCAGATGTATCTGAAGACCGCGCTTTCAAGCTTACACTGGTGGAGCTGGTCCTGACCCAACCCACATCAAATGTATATGTAGCAGAAGGGCCCATCGATCGACGAGACCAGATTGCGCACTGGCTGCTGCGGCGCAAGGACACCGAAATCGACATCGGTGTCCAATGTCACGTTCGGACTTGGTGGATCTATGAGGATCCGACCCATTAGCACCAACGAGTCGTTGGACATGAACAGTATGGAATATGACTCACCATTGAAGGCTGTACTTGTCCCATACACCTGAGTCGTCCGATTTGCCGGATTCAAGCTCTGCCATATTGTCCACACGCGATCGATTTGCGCATGGTGCAGCCAGAACGCGGGATCGCCGGCACTGGCATAGGCGTCGTTGTTCAGGCTGCCAATGGTGAAGTGCCCGCCCGCATGGATACCCTCGATTGCCTCGAGGACGGTGTCGAGGCAGCCGAGCTCGGTACAAGAAGCGATGGTCCTCACGACGTCTGTGGGCTTGGTTTGGTTGCTCCAGACGAGGGAGAGGTCACGCCCCAGGCAGCGCGGGTTGTAGTCAAGACCGCCGTCGCCGTCAACGGGCGCGAAGGCCACCGGGCCGAGGTTCACTGTATAGTTCACAAAAGGGCCTTGGTAGACACAGCCGCCGCCGGTGGCTGGAGGGAGGCTAAGATTGATGCCAAAGGCTGAGATATTGTAAGGGCCGTGGGGGATGGATTTGCCGTTGCTGCCCATGGAGCTTGGAGAGCCGTCAAAGACGGTGGATTTTCGCGGATCTTCCCATGATAGGGTCCAATCCCAGTACGGTTGCGTACCTCTGTAGCCGCATTCTTCTTGAAGGGCTCGCTCGTAGAGCCAGACCAAGTAGCGATGGAAGTAGAAGAACAAACCCTGTGGAAGAACTGAGCGGGGGTCTCGCTAGCAATTGGACCCCGGTCGAAAACACGATGACAACGTACGCTGAAGTGGCCATGAGGCGTCTGCATGATGTGTGTGGCGCTGAAATCGTCGAAACGGCTTCGTGCACCCGGAACATCAGACAACGAGCTTATGGCCGGTTTTCGCTGTAGGCATTGAACAGCATCAATGTAGTCAATGCGAGATTGCCGAGAGAGGGAACCCCTGGTTGTCAAGTCAGTACGCAGCCGTTCGTCTCGCTCAATCATGCAGCAGTAATCACCACTCTCGACGGTAGACTATGTTGTCTGGAATACATCCTGTTTTGCGAGTCTTGATTGTCGCTTCAATGTATTGGTTGTACTGATTCTGTCATTTGGTGATCTGCCTCGATGCGTCCGCTTGAGTATTGTTCTTCGTAGGAACCGCATTAGACAGGTTTTACAGTGAGATTATTCAACGTTTATTCAATGATTTACACGGGTCTAGCCGTACGCTAACCCTGATCTAAATTTACCCGAATATAAGCCGTCGCCACTCAGCCCTATATATTTAGGATTTACCCGTAAACCCCCTTTTAATAATTATCTATTTATCTATATTATTAATAACGACGTATTATAAATATTAATTCTAATAAAGAACTTATATATATAGCTACTCTAGCCCTCCTTATCCTTAGTTTATATTATATTAGCTAAGTCCTATATTATACCTATATCCTACTAGTTAAGTATTAGAGTAAGGAGTAGAGTCTTAATAATTTCCTATCTAAGTAAATAAGGCGGACGTTTAAATTTATTAAAGATAAGATATATTAATTATTTACTTATTTTAACCTTAAAAGTATTAACTAATAATATAATTATTAGCCTAGCTTAGAGCTCGCTTTATATCTTATTTTAATAAAATTCTTATACCTACGTCTTTTATATAAGTTATTAATAATATTTAGCTAGTCTCCCTCCTTTATTTCTATTATAATTAATAATATCCTTAAGTACCTATATAATTATTATAATCCTATCTTATACTAGTATCCTATTCTTAAATATAATAGGATCTAGAGGTATATAAGGGTAATTAAATATATAGGTAAAATATATAAGAGGTCTATAATTTAGGGGTTTATTAATAGAATATTTTAGCGCTTTTATTAACTAAAGGAAGACTAGAGGTTCTTCTACTTTATATATAAAAAGGTATATAGTATAGTACAATTAGGGGTAATATACCTAGATAGTCTAATTAGTATATTATATAACCTATTTAAGGGAAAAGCGAATAATCTAATAATACTATAAACTTCTAATATATAAGACTAGCTATATTAAGTATTCTAGGGGTAGTAAGTTTTAGATCTATTTAATAATAAAGCTTATAAGTATATAGAATTTATTATATTATTATATATAAGCTACTTAAATATATAAAAGAGAAAGTTTAATAAAAGAATAGCTAGTATATAGATTACTATTAAGTATAGTTTTAAGATAATATAAATACTTTAGGTAATAAATACCTTTAAGTATAAAATAAAATTAGGGCTAATACCTATTAATAATATCTATTAAGTAGTAGTACTATTAATAAACTATTTTACTTATTTATAAGGCTAAAATATAGTATCTAGTTAATTTAAGATAAGGCCTTTAATAATCTATTAATATTTATTAGTAATTAACTCCGCCTAATAATTACTTAAATATATTTCTTTATATTAAGCCTTATAATATAACTAAAGGGATTATAAGCTTATAATCTATATATAATTACCTAACTCTAATATTATAATACTATTAATTTATAGATTATATTACTAATTAAGAGCTCGTTATTAAATTTAAGTTATAAAGAACCTTATAAAGATAAGTTATAAATTAGCTTAAATCTATAATATATATAAGAAATATAGGAAACCCGCCCTTATTAAGTAATATAACCTATCTATATAATTATTATAAAATAGTAAATATCTTATAAGGCCTTATTTCTTTATTCTCGCCTAAAGTTTCTACTTTTATATTCTATTTAGTTTTTCTACTTCTTATTCTAAAATATCTTAATCCTAAGTTACCTAAATATTAGGGGTCTATACTAATAGTTATTCTATTATTCTATATTATTTTATATATTAGAGCTATAAAATATACCTAAGTATTATATCTACTAGTCTTATAATATTCCTACTATATATTATTAACCCTATCTTTACTAAGCTCCTTATTAACTTCTATATAAAAATCCTTTATAGTATTTCTCCTTTACTCGCTATTATTATTATTACTTTTAGAGTCTCTATTATTACTTACTTAATTTATATCCTTAATACTATTAAGCCTATTAATATATAATTATATTATACTTATAACCTTTCTATTAGATATCTAGGGACGGCTTAGTATATTATTATTTATAGGGATAGTAAGACTAATCTTACTAGTAATATTTTCTAGTATTTTTTATATTTATTCTATCTCTTTACTTAGGTACTATTAATATAAGACTTAATTTATATAAAGTATTTAAATAAGGTCCTCTTAGGCCCCTATTTACTTTTATAATAGAGTTATAAAGGCTTATAACTCCTTATAAAGCGTATTTAATATATTATAAGTCTATTATATTCCTTTAATTAAATATTTAAATTCCGCGTTAATATTAAGTTACTATTTATAAATAAGTTCTAACTTCTTAATTAAGGCTAGGTCCTAAGTACTAGTTATTATAAATATATTAATATTAGTAAGTAGAGGGGCTTAAGTACTACTTATTAATATAGGCCTATTAATATTTATAAGTATTATCACCGGAGTTATTATATTATAAGATTTAAAGAATTTTAAACTTTACTTTATAAAATTAAATAAAATAGTAGCTATATCTTAAGTTAGATAAGACCTTTATATTTATTTAAGTCTTTACCTATCCTTTTATAGCCTTATCCCCCTATTCTTTTTTTTATTCTACTATTATAGTTATTATAATTAATAGATAATACTATTAGTAGAGTTAGCTTTATCCTTAAGATTACTCTTAATACTAATACTACTTTAGTAGCTAGTATTACTCTAATATTAAGGACTTAGGCTTTACTACTAGTAGGGGGAACCTTTTAATATAATACTTATACTAGAGGGTAATAGTAATATTATTATAAATAAGAGTAAGATAGGTAAGCCTTTTAAGGAGGAGTCTTATTTATTATTTTCTTTATAAGAAGGAATTTTATTAGAACTAGTATTTTCTATTTCCCTTATAACCTTTTTATCCTAGTAAGTAGAGAGTATATCTTATCTAGTATTATAATCCTATATTTTCTCCTTCTTATCTTTTATATCTTACTTCTTTTTATATTTTCTAGCCTAAACTTTATTAATTATTAGTTACTATTAATTTAATACTTATATAAAGTTATTATTAATTATTATATACCTAGATCTCCTATTATATTCCTTTTTATATTTATACTATTTAAGTAGTACTACTACCTTTTATTAATAATTATTTTAAGAGTAGGAATAGTAGGTATATATCTTAAAGTCCTATTATATATCCTTCTACTATAAATTTATACTAGAAAGTTTATATATACCTACTTTAATAAGTATATAATTAATAAATATTATTATCTCCTTAATATTAAGAAGCATTCTTTTATATATACTTTATCCCTTTTAAATACCTCTCTTATACTTCTTATTATAACTATCTAATTATAAGATATTTAAGCTCCTAGTCCCCCTTCTCTTATACCTCCTTAAATACTATAATAGCTTTATATTATATAGCCTAGCTTTCTTATAACCTTTCTCTTTATAAGGGGACTTCCGCGGGGTAGATTAGGAGGAATATAAGGGAAGGATATTATTATTATTAAAAGGTTCCTAGGGTATAAGAGGTATATTTATATAAAGGCTAGTAATAATATCTTCCTACTAATTATATAAATATATAGTAATTATATATTTATTATATTATATTAAGATCTTTAGTTATAAGGATATAGAAGGAGGATCTAGCGTACTAGTAATAATAATAGTAAAGGTACTAGTACCTAGGATATCCTTAGAAGACTTTAGAGTACGCCTAGGAGGTATAAAATAACTATTAATAATAGTAGAGGAAGGTTATAAGAGGGATAGAATAGATATAAATATAAGTAAGTAATAGATTAACTATAAAGGACGTTAAAATAATAGCCTAATTAAGCTATTATTTATATTAAATTACTAACTTAATAATCTATATAATTACTAAATACTATAGCCTAATATAGCTATTAACTATTGAATAATATTAAATAATCGCTTGAAATCGGGACTACAAAACCTGTCTATTGATAACGTTGCCTACTGCACTGAGCAGGCATATAAAGAGAGTAGCAAGCTTCATCTTGATATAGAACAATCCGAGTTACAGTGATTGTTGAACGAAGTAGAATGTAGCAAACGACCTAACCCCAGCGTAGTGACATGTAGGAGGTTACGGCTAGCTTTCAATAGTTCGATAATTCGCTTCCTCCAATTATTACACGACACTCCAGTTCTCTATATTGCGCTCGATCCAGCATCCACACATCGCTCTATTGGGGAGGCAGCTAGCCACAAGGCGGACGAATCGGACATACCCGTCTTTGTCGCTGCTCTATCTCACGGGAGGGTGGTATCAGCATGGTACGCGATCTTTCTTGCCTTGCCTTGCCTTCCAGACAGAATGGCAGGCTGACGGTGATTGTTGTGCAGCTCCTCGGCCTCCGCCTTGCGATGAGACGAAGCCAACAGCTGGGTATTACCGTGATTGGTTCTCGGCTCGCAGTGCTTTCCAGACTCAGTGTAGGATTACAGGATGCCGGTGGCTAATGTTGATGCGGCGTATGGCGGTTTGCAGGCGATGGGAGCGCTGTCCGTGTGCGGGCGGATGGTTCTATGACCATTCCATTCTTTTCAGCTGGTAACAACCGTATGGCCCAGATATGAAAGTATTAAGCAGTCGCTCGAGGGGCATGCTAGTAGAAGAGGTTGCACTGTTGGGTTCCCACGCGAAGGATTCAGGAAACATGCTCAAGAGCTAAACACCACATCTTCCGAGATTCTGTGGCATCTTCGGCCATGCTTTGGAGGTGACAACGATGAAGAAGCTGATGGGCGTCTCATGGGCCATCGACCTACATATCAGCCGCAGGAACGAACAGGCCCGTCTTACCAATCCACACGTCACTCAGACCTCCAGCCGGAGTGACCTTAGGCTTCAGACCAGGCCTGTCTCGCTCTTCCACTTCCGTCGTGTCAGTAAGCTAGAGTATCAAACATAAGGCGACCTTGTGACGCGTAGGTAACATGATGACCGTATTTCATACGGCCGAAGGTCCGTGATAACGACACACAAAGCGCCTCATCCTGCAAAATCTTTTCTTTCCTAACCAGCTCATCTGTGTCTCTTCCTTCCAAACACTCACAATAAGTACAATCTAAAATCTAATCACCTTCTGCTCCTACTGCCTTGCGGAAGACAATGAAGCTCTCAACACCCCTCACTACTTTCGCCCTCCTAGCTCCAGCAGCATGTGCGGCATCCCTCCCAGCATGCTCTACGAACTCCGTCACGCCCTGCAGCTGTCCAAATGGCACATCTTATGCCCAGTCTGCCACCTTCGGGGTCATCGGTGCTGCAGCTAAAGATGTCGAAGCTCTGACCTCCGATTGTTCGTCCGCTCTATAGTCCTCCCTCTTGTTATATGAGATGTTGTGAGAGGAACACTCACCGACACCTTTCACAGTCTTCAATAGCGCGTGGCTCGGCGTCTTACCCTTTGCCACTCAAGGTCCCGACAATCAACCCGGCGTTTCGATTCGTACCTCCAACCTACCGACTTCAGTAGGCACCTACGTGATCACCGAGAAGGCAAGCCTTTCATTTCTGTCTTCCAGCGTGCACATCTCTTGTGATCGGATCCTTTCCTCACATAAAGAAGAAGACTCATTACTAACATTGTTTCTACAAACAGTTGACCGAACTCCTGGTTAAGCCCGACGGCTCGTTCATTCAAAAGTTCGAGCAGCTGCCTTCTACCGTCCCCGTCGAATACCACTCAGGCAACGGTTCTTTTGGCGGCTACTGGGTTACCCTCGAAGCCGAGTCTGTTTTTCAGTACGAAACCGCCATCGTATGGAGCATCTACGCCTGCGAGACAGGACATGCGCAAAGTAAGTGCCTACAGCCTTCAGAAATGCGCTTTCGCTCCCGATGCTAGCAATGCCGATATTAAGCGTGTTTGTAGACTTCGCAAAATTTCACGAGGGTGCACTGAACAACGCAACCAATGTCTTGCAGGCACAGGGGAAGATTTTGGGTACAACTCTGCCTCTACGATCAGTTCAGTCGTTCTGAGCGCGTAGAGAGTTCGGCTGATGCAATTTCATCTGAGATGCAGGGTGCCAGTGCTGCTTTGGCTTGCGTGAGGAGGAAGTAAAAAGGGCGGAATGACTTCCTGATAGGCATTTAGAGTAGCTACACGTATTGCACGCAGACCTTGATGCAGCCCACTGAAAGCTTCCTACGACTCCAACTCGCCGACTGACTCCTCCTCGATCCCAGAAGTATTGAAACATTGAAACTTACGAGCTGACCCAAACCCACTCCGGCAGGTCCAATGCGCGTATGTCACGCACTGTGGTAGCCGTCGGGATGATTCCCCGGTAAAAGTTGACAGATGATCCAGTGACATCGGTAAAACCCAGGGGTGAGGAAAGGAAGCAGTCTATAAGAAGCTTAACAATGTCTGGAAAGTTCATTTTGGGCTGTCAGCTATTGGGAGCCCAGCTTCGTTGAGTGGTTTATAAGTGTCAATATGCTCCATATCGAGCAGCAATACCTGCATCTCGATGTCGAAGCTTGTGCATAAAACCAGGTCATGCTGGTCTCCTCTCATGTTCCGCTTCGTCCTCACCCCAGCCTTCTCGGGTGTCTTTGGGTATGCGGATGAAGCCTACGCTAAGTATGAGAGCGGCAGTGGCCAAACCTACCCCCAAATACGCAGCAGAATGATATCCTTTGAGAAGATTGGCCCCGTTGTCATTAGTATGAACCTCAACAGTGCCAGCAAAGCCGAGACCCGTGCTTAAGCCGTAACTGAGCAAAGTCCCCACCAATGATCCTGCGACACCTTGATACCTCATCGGTACCGTGTTGCTTGCTACAATCTGAGCGCTGGTGGTGATAAGGTCGATCGTGAACGCAGACACAAACATTGCTGGGAACGACATCGCCCAGTAGGTCAAATGCGCCGGAACGGTGGCCAGGAGAATATTGATGGTGACCATCGCCAAGCAACCCATGCCAATGATAACTTGAGCCGGTACCCGGGGAACGAGCCACGCGGCGAAGAAGGCATTTGCACAACCAACAATTGTCAGCGGCAGATATTGAACACCGACCCTTATAAGGCTGTCCCCGCGAATGGTTTGCATGTAGATATTCATGTACCAAAAGTAGATGCCTAGACTCATAAAAGAGAAGAAAATAGTGATCATGAGGATGCCGAATGAGGGTGCTTTCCAAATGTTGAAAGGTAGTATTGGCTCCTTGGCGACCTTCATTTCCCAGTATGCGAAGCCAGCGAAGTGTATGACAGACAGGATAAGAAGTGCAATCTCGTAAGGGCTATTCCATCCGGCGAGCGGTGCTTGACTGTGAACAAGTCAGCCTCTGAAAATTGATTAGCCTGGTCAAGTCCGTAAGTGCACTTACTTCCAGACAAAGTTGAACAAGATGAGAGCACCAACTCCAAGGTAAGCACCGACCCAGTCAACTTCGCCGTTAGGATCTTGGGGTTCATCGGCTGGGACAGTGACCATCGCGATGCCGTAGATGACAAACCCAAGCAAACCTCTGGAAGCAAACTCGTCAGCAAGATCTCTAGGATTTGATATTCCGAAGGACACAATACTTACAGCATGAAGAATAACCATTTGAACTCGGTCAATTGAACTAGGACTGCAGAGATGAGTGAACCACCAGCTGCACCGACAGGTGCCATTGCCCCAAAAAGAGCAAGACCAAGGTTTCGCTTTCTTCCTGGCGGGAAGGTGATGCCCAGCAGGGCCACAATGTTCGGAACCATCAGGCCGCCTCCCATACCGCACAGACCTCTCATGAAGCACATGGAGACGAGGTTGTTGGAGAATCCGCCGCACAAAGCCCAGAGAACCCACCACACACAGCCGGTTGAGAAGACGTTCTTGTGACCATATACAGCACCCAGACGGCCACCTGTCAAAGGCACGGTCAGTCTCAAGCCAGTCTTGCTCGGCAAGCAAATACATGGTCTTGATGGGGCAAACGCTCACCAATAAGAACGAACGAGCCTTGGGTCAGAGGATAAGATGCGACGATCCAAACCGACTGAATGCGTGTCGCGCCCAACGCTGCCCCAATAGCGAGACTAGAGTTTATACCTGCACCCAGAGGAATCATTTGGACCAGCTGAGTTAAGGTGATGAAAACCATGAAGAGATTCAGTCTTCGCGCGCTCGGTTCAGTGTCAGTCTTGTGTAGTGCTCCATCGGGAAAGACTACAGAAGATTCATTAGGCGAGAAGGACGCAGAAGCCTTCTCTTTGCCATCTTCGCTGGGTGCTCGATGAAAGTGGGGCCGAGGAGAAGGAAATGGAAGGTCGTTAGCATGTTCGCCCACTGAGGATTGATGGACCATGTTGACTAAAAGGTGCCTTCGCAGATTCCGATTGAAGTTCAAGATATGTCATATGAGTTTGGCAAAGGCATTTGACGCGAAAGGAAGGGTAGCAACATTGCTGGATCGTTGACGAGGTAAGGTAAGTTGAAGTACTGTAAGCTGGCATGGAAGGTGCAAGCTGACTAACTGCATGACAATGTCTTGCCGCCCACTCTCAGACATTCTTGGGTTAAATAACCGCTTACTTAATTTCAGGATTCAAAATAGTTCCAAGGGTCAAGTTACCTTCCAGTATGATTACAAATGCAATTAGCTAAGAAAGCGCCGCTTTGACACGAGATGTATCACAGAGTAAGCTAAGCAACAATTTCCGCTCGGCATCGGCTTTGTCCGCCTGAGACTAGGAAATGAGCGGTGGATTACTGGATTGCCTTGTTCAAGGCTGCGGGTGCGTTCCACGTGCAGCACGATATATTACAAGCCGAATGTTACGATACGTCCATACGTCCATACGTCCCTTCGTGGCACCTCAACAGCGTCTGGCTGGACCCACATGGTGGATTGAGGGATGCTTAGTAGTACACTTGGAATCAATGAGCATGCCCACCTTACGTAAAAGGCTGCAGAGGCGTGCAGTCTCCCTGTGCGAAACGAATCATGTATGTTGTACTAAATATCCAAGACGTGCGCTCCAATTCCACTTCTATTGCTTCTTAGTTCTATCTGAGAAAGAAGTTACTTCATCGACTACTGACCAACGAAGAATGGCGGCTGCAGCAGTCTACGATACCAGCGAGCGACGATACCACACTACGTCCTCTCCTTACGTGCTACCAAACGAGTAAGTCGCTGTCGCCTGTTTCCCGGCAAACCTAGCTCAAAGAAAACCTACAGTGCTATTGAGCAGGACCGGCTTGATGCTCAAGCGGCCGCCATAGTTGAGATGATCGGTGGTGCGCCCTGTCTGGCCCCTACACCGTCCATGACGAGCGTGTCAAAGGCCGTCGATGTTGGCTGCGGTACCGGCGTTGCAACAGTCCAGCTTGCTGGCAGGTTCCCATCCGCCAAGGTCTATGGAATCGACCTGTCACCCGTTCCAGAAGCTGTGCAGAAGATGGCTCCGGCCAATGCTGCCTGGGCCATAGGAAATGTCTTAGATGTTGACTATAACAAGCCTGCGGATGATGTTCTGAGTCAGGAGGTTTTCAATCCTAGTGGGCTTGATTACATTTTCGGTCGCATGCTCTTTCTGGGCATCAATGACTGGTCGCGATATTTTTCCACCGCCCACCACTCGCTGAAGTCTGGTGGCATCATTGAGCACCAAGACTTAGACTGGGAATTCTATCGTGTCGGAACATCTGAATGTCTCAGTGACAAGTGGGCGTGGCATCGGGCCGTCACTTCAGGGGCCGAAAAACTTGGTCTGTCAACACACGCTGGTTCTGATGCTGCCCCAGTCATGAAGAAGGCTGGATTGGAAATTATTAGCGTTCATACATTCGAATTCTCATTCGTGCCGTCAAGCAAAACCCCGAATAGCCAGGCTATGGGTAGATATGTACAATCTAAGCTGGTGCTGCAGTACCCAGAGCTGCTGCGTAAAATGCTGGGAGCTCAAGATATCACCGATGATGAGTTGGAGAGGTTGACCAAGGACAGTCTACGTGACATCGCCTCTGAGGAGGGTGTACACCAGAAGTATACTGTTACAGTCGCAAGGAAGCCATAGAAGAGATACTTCCATCATTCGTTTCAAGCTTGCCAGATAGCTTTAGGCGGTTGAATATTCATTTCGCTGTACGCTACTATCACACGCAATCTATGTGGTCCAAGAAAAATTCGCAACTGCCTTAGCTGAGTCTGGAGAAAGCTGTCCACTCTCAATTCCTTCCCATCTGATGGAAGTACGTCAAAAACCGCAGCACTAGCAGTCCTGGCGTTAGTCGTAATCCACATTGCTAGGTAATTATACCAGGCTGGCGGTGAGGTTTGCCTCCCTTGATTGAGTAGCTCTCGAAAAGTCCCAATTCAATCCATCAATGACTCACCGCATACGGTACGTGCCTGGCCGCTTGACGATCGAACATCAGGTAACGACAGCCTTGGCTCCGTCTATCCTTGACCGGAGAGCGCAGTCAGCGGATCCAGAATGGCCAGGAGTGATCAACGACAGGAGCAGCGGTCAGGAGCGTTGCAATGATATTATTGCCTGGTCGAGGCAAAGTCAAGATATACTGGATAGGTGTCATATCTCCGGCAAGGCGATTCTTTCATAGCGCAAATTGCGGTACAATGGTCACAGGAATCTGGTTCTAAGGTCTGCTGTTCATACGCCGCCGGGCATCATGCACATGCGGTAGCATGCGTTACTCCAGCCTTACCATTCACATTCCGTTGCCGGCTGACTCGGCCGAGGAATCGATGAGGTTACTTCGATACCACCAGTTAGATCATAGCCGCAATTGTGATACTCCCTAACGCCTACAAGGCTGATCCGGACACATTGGCTATGGTCAGTAAGCTACGCCCTCTCAGGATGTGGGATATGTAATGTAACCGCTTGGCAAGGCGTTTGCCTTGTAGGAAAAAGCACACTAACGCCGGGTATGCGAAACCTGTTGACTGCTCCTGACAACCGAGCTCACCAAATGAGATCCAACCAAATAGAAAGGTTGAGACATGCGTAATGAACATGCTCAGCTTACTCGATATTGCTACATGATCCGGGTGTGAAAGCGTCTCGCTACCCCTGCAGATGGCCGACGTTGGAACCTCTCGCGATGTGACTTCTCGGCATGGGAAGTGGAAGGCCTGGTTACACATGCTGCTCTGATCATGGACTTTTATATTTCATTGACGTTTTTGATTTTGCATTATTGACGTAAGAGACTCTGGTATTCGACCAAGTAATCTCCAAGGACACTTCTTTCACAATGATGTTCTATCTTTGCTTTCTGAGCGCTCTTATCATAGTATTGGGGATTCTTCTATGGAGATGGCGTCTTAAGCCAGCCGAAGTTGACGATGTGGCCAATGTTTCGAGGATAGGAGATATGAGGGCCCTCAAAGACCAGCACGAAACAGCGTCGATCCTGTCGGAATTGGTTGAAGAGGATGGCGCGGGAGCTTGGCCACCTAAAGCGAATCACGACTCATGGCCGATGGCTCTCCGCCCGTATAAGGATATCTATTTGGAACTTGTTCCACTCTTGCCAGCCGCTAAGCCTTCGCTCGATGACAACGTCAATAATGAGCGACGCAGCAATTACCGTTCGCTCATGCGAAAGCTTTTGACTGAAAGAGTCAACATTCCTCAGGTCGAGCTACTCATGGCTGCAGCGGAAGGTGGAAACTGGGATATCTTCACGCGAGACGCTTACAACGGATTTTATGCTTGCGTTGCTGTGTGTCGTCACGCCTACAGGTAATGTCTTTCACGCCTTTTCGAGATTGAATATAGTCTGAAATCTCTCAGATGGGCTACCATACCAGTTGTCAAGGTCGCTCAGCTTGAGACGGTGGTCGACTTCCCACCGGAGCTTGATGCACCTTGGCCTTACCTCCAACGAAACTTTGGCGTGGCTGCCGAAAGCGGTAACAACACAGCGAATGTCCTACACAACTTCGACGAGAGGGGGGAACGAGTCTACAAAATCAACGTTAGTATGTCGGATCTGATCAGGTCCTCCGAAGATGCCTTCTTCCGTATGTTCTATGAACTTGAGGTCTTGGTATGTAGAGACTCCTTTGAAGGATTCCGCTACTGCTGAAAAATTTTCAAAGGCGTTCCCAATCTACTATGAGATGGTCCATGCCATCGTCTGTTTCGATGAGGACGACAAAATATCGTGCGTGAACCACCTCGGGAATATCACTTTCAGACTTCGCCATCTCCTCCAGGTCTTTTATCAGAACCTTACCGAGTCTCGCGTGTCGCAGTCGGTGTGGCTGAGCTACGTCCAGGGTTTCCAGGGCTGGGGTCTTTCGAAAATGGTCGACGGCAAACTCATCAAATACGATGGACTTTCCGGCAACCACGTCTTATTCTTCCAAGCACTAGACGCTTTCTTAGGTATGGAACGCTACCTCAGCGACGAAAATATGGTTCGATATATCCCAGTCAACCAGAGGAGATTCTGCCTTGCCCTTAAGAAACACTCTTTTCGTAACACCCTGAATGGGTATAACGATACGAAGATTGAGGATGAGGTCAAGAAGATTGTGAATCAATTAAAGGTATGGTTTTCTTCCGTGTTTTCTTCCGCAAATTGCTGAACAATTTCTCATAAAATACAGGTGTTTAGAGCAGCTCACCGCGCTCGAGTGATGCCATATCTGGAACAACCAGCCCCAGAGCGATTGACCATGACAGCTGGAAAATCCGTCCTTGAGGGTGAAACAAGGGAAGCTCTGAAGGGATTGGACCGAATGCTGGTCACTAGGCTGAAGGAAACAGTTTAGCTAGACTCACAACGTGATCATAGGTGATTCTGGGAGACTGCCCACGATTCTACCTAAACGCGAACCGATTAGGTGAGTACAGTCAGCCTGGTAGAGGATATTTAAGTAGGTTCGGCTTAGATTTAAAATCGTGCATTTTGTTAATTGTCTTATAGAATGTGGCAATTATCACGTATAGATTACGAAGGATAGAATTCGTTATTACTAATAGAAAAACCTTTACTTTATCCTATCTTAAATAGAAAGAGCGCTTCTAGTCTTATAATATATAATAATAATTAATTAATACTAGTATAAAGGCTAAGAGCTAAGATAATAATAGGGCTAGTTATAACTATTATAATTAATTCTCATCATTGGTTTCTATATAGCCCTAGCCTAGGATCAGATCCCGGAGAGATTATATTAGATTTCCTTGAAAGGCTGCTAGACCTGCCATTCAGGCTTGCGAGCACGCTGAAGTCTTAATAATTTATGGCAACACATCAACTCCCCCAACCTCGACCACAGAGCTTCAGTTGCACCATATCAGCGCTGAAGTCCAAGATATCCACCGCTTGCGGCCTTTCACAAACGCTAGATCCCCTCACTACACCAGCGCCAACGCCACTTAAAACGAGCTCGTGATACCCGAGGGCACCGTTATATCGCTGAATCAGTATAACCTTTGCTTCGATCCTCCTTTCGACGCCGGTACCAAGCAATCCCGCGCAAAATACCTACTTCATAGCGATGGAAGCGACAAGGAAAGTTAGAGCAATAATTCGAATACTACTATAGGCCTCAAGCGTTATGTGTGGGTGGCTGGATGCCGCATCTACCTCGGTGTACATTTTGCTGTAAGCATTTGCTACTCCCACGAGTAGGGAACCGTTTTAATTAACAGAATTTGACGTGAATGTTAATGATAATACGATACTTACAGCGGAGCGAACGTATCAAAGACTTGATAATAGTAAAGGGGGTATCAACGAAATAATAAAAACCTCCTTACTTCACGTAGTATTAATATATATTTCCCTAGCTTTATACTCTACGGGTGATATTATATCATCCGGTATTATTAAATATCCGTAATTAGCTTTATTTTACAACAAACGTATATAATAGTATTACACGGCATTACTAGAGCGTACCTCTAGCTCGTTAATTTCTAAGCGTATATCGTAATCCATCTTAGTTATCTTATAGTTTATTAGTAAATAATTAATTTATACCCGTAAATATTAAATCTAGACTATTATATACCCTTCTATATCTAGGGGTATATATTAACTTTAAATATTAAAGAACTTTAAGGGTACTATTATATACTTAGATATATAAGTATAATATATATATAATCTAGTAAGAAGGTTACTATATAGTTTAAAAGAGGAAGATAGGGATAAGTATTATTAATCTTCTTACTATAATAGAAAATATAGGAATTAAGACCCTAAGCTTATAATACCTTATTAATTAGTTATAAGTACCCTAATTACCCCTCTAGGACTAGCGTAAATATTAAAACTCTAATATTTCTTCGTATTCTACCTATATTTATACTAATACTTCTTAATATTTTCTACTTAAATTAAGTTATATAACCCTTTTTAACGTACTTAATAATTTAAAAGTTATTAAAATTAGTATAATAGTTTAAAAGATATATTAGAATAAATAGATTTACCTATTAAATTCTATCTAACTATCTTATATCTTAGTACTTTCTTCCTATATTAATAGTTTTTTCTTCCTACCCCTTCTTTACCGTTTATAGTATAATATAAATATTAATACCCCTTCCTATAATTTATAATATATAAATTATACTAGCCGTCTTTAAATAATATAGTATTACCCTTCTTATACTAAATTCAGCTCCTTTACCTCCCTACTAATACCTTCTAAGCGCCTAGCCCTTTCTAAGCTATACCCTAATACTATTAATAAGAGGGTTAGATCTTATAAGACTAATAATATAAGGCGTACTAGATGCTTAAAGAATATTATATTAGGTACCTAGGCCTTATTTATAAACCTACTAGTAAACCCTAGAGATATTACGTTAATAGAACCTCGCCTTAGAGAAATACTATTAGGTACTTACCCTTATAACTACCTTAATAATAGTATTACTCCCTAGTAGTATATAGCCCTTACTAATATAACTATTTAAGTAGTTATTCTACCTAGGGACCTTTAGTAACCTACTCCCCTAGCCTTTAAAGAAGCCCCTTAAGAATTTACTCCTTAGCCTCCCTCTAAATATAATTAAAGTACCTATTACTAGTATACTTAATAGGAGGCTAATATAGTAGATAATACTAAGTACTAACTACCTATTTAATAAGGCTTATACTAATAGTAGAATAATATATATTAAAGGCGGATACTAGGCTAGAGATATTAAGTATATAGGGATCCTTATATAATAAGATATATAGAGCCTTATTAAGTTAATAATTTATTTAATATTACTAGTAATATATACCCCTATTATAATATACTATTATAGAAAAATAAATATAGTAACTTAGGGGATAGTTAATAGCTATATTATAATAGTAGGAAGAATAATTAGCTATCTCTTAACTAGTTATATAAGCTAGCTAATATTAACTTATTACTTAAAGGGCCTTAAAAGGAGGCGGAGCTTAGGGTATAATTTATTAATAAATTACTTAATAATATAAATAATATTATTATTAATAAATAGTTTATATAAAGGAGAACTATATATAATAAAGAATTTTTAGATAATATTATTAATTATAATAATTATCTCTCCTTTACTAGTAAGGGTATAACTAATATTAATACCTATATTAATTAAATTACCTTCTAGATCTAGGGGTCTATTTATTATTTAATAAGTCCTCTTATTATTAATAATAGCCTTAAGCTAAAATTCGCCTAGATTTATATACTAGATAGTATATAGGAGTAACTAGATATTTACTATTAATACTTTAATAATTTAAATTAAGATACCCTTACTTCTACTTAGTATATCCTCTAGTCTATTAACTTATATATCTAAGGGTTTAAATCCTATTATAACTACCTTAAGGAGGATAAATTATAATATCTTATTAATATTATAAGTATCTATATTTAATAGCTAAATTCTAAATAATAGGATAAGGGTACTTATAATTAGCCTACTTTTATAGAAGTTACCTATATTATAATAACTCCTAATAATATTATAAGAGGCTAGATTAAGTAGGATATTTATATTAAAACTATTAAGGGGGGCCTTATATTAATCCCTAATTAGTATCCTTCTTATATAGCCCTCTAATATCTACTCCTATTTCTATTTAATAAATAGTTATAGTATAACTACCTCCTATTAGCTAGCTATTAACTTCTAGGCGACTATCTTTTATATATATTATAATAGAACTATATTACTAGTATACTCGCCTAGTATACCCTAATTAATAGTGATAATAAACTAGAGTAGGAAGATAGTAGTAACCTTAAGTAGGAGCTAGACTAGTACGTTACTAATAAGTATATACCTTAGGGTTATAATAGGTCTTAGCAAGTAATAAGATAATAATTTTATATAAAATAGATATAAGTAAGACTATTTAATATATTTCCCTAGTTATTTTCTAGACCTAAATCCGCTTAGTTATAAATAGATCTAAATTATTTAGATAATAGCTAGGAGGTAATTAATATAATTTAAATAATTAGCTAATTAATATCTAGATCTAGCCTAATTTCTTTAATTATACTATTAATAGTAGATATCTATTTAGCTACTAGGCTACTAATATCTAGATATTAATAGAGCTTAATAACTTAAATTAGTATTATTAGAATTAATAGACTATTTAAGTAGACTACTACTCTAGCCTAATAGATAGGCTTAGTACTAATCTAGATATTATACTTAAAGATATTAGTAGTAAGGTAACTATCCTCCTATTAATAATACTAGGAAGCCTACGTATTATAAAAGTAAGAATATAAAATATTATAATAATAGTTTAAAAAAGGGGTAAATTTAAATTTTTTATTACCTTTATATATAATCTTAAGTAGCCTAATATTTAAAGCTTACTAGAGTCTAGTTAAATATTAGAGTACTATTATAACCTAATTACCTATATTTTTAATTAGAAGCTTTAAGAGCTAATAAAAGACCTCTTTAAGTAATATATTTTTAGTATTTATATAGGCTACTATTATATTATTAAGTTTTAGAAGTAAGGTCTCCTATATACTTATATTCTCCTTATTATACGGGAAGAGGATTAGATCTAGATAGTTAATAATATTAATAGTATTATTTAAGTATTTATCCCCCCTTAATAGGATAATAATATACTACGTAAGTTAATCTTATAATATATAGTTTATAATTACTATACTAGGGTCCCTAGTAATAGATATTTTAGTTAGGAGAAGAATTATTATAGTAAGGCTTTTCTAAAGGATTTTTACTAAGAGATATCTTTTATACCTAATAGAAGTTATCCTTTTTATAAATATCTAGTTAGCCCCCTTAAACCTAATTCCTCTATTAATAATAGGTAGGTTATCCCTTATAACTTATACCTATTAAAGAAATATAGTACTTATATTAATATTAATATTTATAACTCTATTAAGTCTATTTTCTATCTATATAAATATATTTATAAGGGACTTAATTAGGCTAATATCTCCCTTATTAGGAATTATACGCGTAATAATAATAACCCTACTCCTAATAGCTAGCTATAATAGTAAGGGGAGTTAATAGATAAGATTATAAAGTATTAGTCTACTTACTAGATTAGGTCTACTAAGGCTATCTAGAAGATACTCTTATTTAGTATAAATATTATAAAGCCTTATATAAAGTATTTATAGATCTACCTCCTAAATTAATAGTATACCCTTTTTAAGCCGGCTAATAACTAGGCTATTAATAAAGCTATTAAATAAAAGCTAATAAATAGTAATAAGCTTTATAAGACTATATTAATAGAGTTTTTTAATATAAACTATCTTACTAAGGAAGCTTATAATAATAGTTAACTATTACCTTTTATAAAATAGAATAGGAAATATCTAGCTATTATAAGGGATCTACTTAACTATTTATACGCGGATTTTCCTAAGTTCTTTACGTAGAATAAAAGGAATAAATAATAAAAAATCTATAAAAAGGGGGAGACTCTTAGGCGTATTAATTTTATTAATCTAAAAATAAAGGATCTCTATTATTACTAACTACTCCTCTATTATATTAAGGGGGCTATATTATTTAATAACCTCTAGATAGTAGATAGCTAGTTAATAGGTTAGAAGGAGGCTTATATAAAGCTTAAGTTAACTAAAAAAAATAGATATACTAATAAGATCCTTAATAAGGGAAAGGATTTTAAGGGAGGTTATAAGCTACGTAGTCTTTTTATATTAATATTAGTTAAACTCTAACCTACTAACACCCTTATATTATAGAATAAGTATAAAGAGTATATCTTAAATAACTACTTATACCTCTTATAATAGGATTTTTTAATACTTTAGATCTTAGATAATTATTATAAGTAATAGTTATTTACTAAATAGTACGCCTTTTACCTAATTAATAGCTAATTAGAATATTAATTAACCCCTAAATATATTAGGGATCTAGCTTAATATAGCCTACCTATTTTAACTATTCTATTTAATAATTTTAATAATATTTTAAATAGACTTTTATAGGAAGAAATATCTTATTAAATTACCCCTAATAAGGCTAAGGTCTTATAAAATAAGTTAAATATTAATTAATACTATACTATTAATTAGATTATTACTACTATTAATATTAATATTAATAATAAATTTAGTACTCTAGGTATAATATTCTTCCTTAATAGTACTAGGGGGACTAGTAAGATAATAGTTTAAAATACTATTATAGAAAGGCTATATTCCTAGTAAAAGGTTACTCTAATAGTAGTATCTTCTAGTATTATATTAATACTATTATAGGGAGGTTAGACTACTTACTTATAATATAAGATACCCCTAGACTCTAATACTACCTCCTTATATAAGATTAAAAAGGGGACTAATCTTACTAAGCTAATTAAGTAAGCTTATATTATCTTTTAGGATAAGTCTCTTATATAGAGTTAATATAATATAGAAGCTATTAGTTATAGCCTTTAAGATATTTATAATAATAACTAGGCTTATTTTAAGGGTAAGGTAGTCTACTTTTATAAGGACTTCTAATAAATACTTCTAGTTATTCTAGGAGGATTTAATAGCTAAGTTATTAAGGCGTATCTTTAGAAGGCCTATTTCTAGAATAAGGTTATATATTTAAATCTTACTATTAATAAGTAACTTAATAATCCTGACTTAATAGATACTACCCGTTATAAAATAGGACTATTTATAAGTAATCTCCTTACTATTAGTAATAATATTAATATCTAGAAAAGCCCTACTACTAATAAAGATATATTATATTAGAAATATAGTTATACCCTAGGAAATATTATTAATAATTTAGTTAAGAATATTTATACTAATATTAGGATAAATATCTCTTAAAGGGTTTGTCTATTAAAATAGGCTATTCTTACTATTACTAATAAAGATATTATTAATATTAATACTAAGATAATATTATATATCCCTAGTAATATAATAATATACTAGAGTATTAATTATATTATATTAGAAGAAGATAATAAACTCTTCCCCCCTAAGTACTTTTATAGGTTTTATAAACCCTCCCTACTATCTTATAAGTTATATATTAAGCTAAGCGTACTAGTTATATTATTAAAGAACTTTAATCTACTATATCTATATAATAGGACCTAATTATAAGTAATAAGATATAGTAAGTATATCTTTAAGAGGGAGATTATAAGTGGTACTTATAACGGCGAGAAGGTAATACTATTTAAGATGCTATTATAATTTAAAGAAAATAATAGGTAGATTCCTACCCCCTTTATTTATAAGTAGTACCCTATCTAACTAGTATTTATTATAACTATTAATAAATTATAAGGCTAATTAATAAAGTATATAAATATTAACTTATAGACTAGGCCTACTTTTAACTATAATTAGTTATATATAACTCTATTATAAGTAATAAGATAGGGAAACCTTTATATTATTAGGCCTAAAACTCTTAAATATATATCTAGTTAAATAATAAGAAATATTATATATAAGTAGGTATTATTAAATAATAGGTAGACTACCCTTAATATATTAATTATAACTTACTATTAACGCCTAGATCCTAGTAATAGCTACTTAGTAGCTTATAAGAATATTAATTATAATATTAGAAGTATAAAAATAGCCTAATATTATACTTAGTTATATAGTTATATCTTTATATTAGACTATAATATTAGACTTTCTAATAATAAAAATAAGCTATTCTATTATTTAGTTTATTAAATACTACTAGTTAAACTTTAGAGGGCTAGATAAATACTAGGCCGTACCTACTCCTATATCTAATAGATTCCTCTATATTAATATAATAAATCTAGTAGGACTATTAATAGTTATTATAAGAGTATAAAAGATATATTATAATATAAGGGATATAATAATTTAAGAATTATATTAAATAATCTAATAGTATAGAAGTTATTAGTAGAATAGAATATTATTATATTAGATATCTCGTAGTTAGTTAGGCACCTAATAGATAGTATTAATCTTTTAATACTTCTATCTTAATAATAATAACGTCTTTTCCTAATAATAATTAATATAATAAGTTATCTAATAATAGTATTCTTAGTTATACCCTATTAGTCCTAAATAGTAACGTTATAATAGAGTTATAATATAAGTAGGCCTAATAACTATTTATTAATACTCTAGTACTAGGTAACTATTATAAATAATCCCTTTAGTTTAAAATTAATATTTTTAGTAATACTTACTCTATAACCCTTATAATACTTAAGGAGGGTCTTAGTATTTATAAAAGTTCGTATAAATATCTATTATATTTAGACTTAAATTTACCTTATAACTATTATTACTTACTAATAAATAAAAGAATTATACTTTTAAGTATACTTTTCCTAAGTAAAAATCTTGAATTTTTATAGGTATTTTCTAGTACTATTATAAAAGTTATTATTATAGTATAAATAATTAACTTATTATTTATAATATATAACTAAGACCTAATTACTTAAAGAAAGAAAGAACTTAATAAGAGGTTTAATTTTAAATATATAAGAGACTTAAAAGACTATTTAAGTATAAATATTATTAAAATTCTAGATAACTATTCTATTTAAATTAACTAAATAAAATATATTAGTTAATTATTTAAATAGCTAGGCATAGAAAGATATTTACTAGTAAAGTTATTTATAAAATAGGTTAATATTACTATTACCTCTAATAGTTATATAATCTCTATATTAGATAGGAAGGCTTATTAGTCCTATATAAGAGTACTTAATTAGCTAAGTATTAAAACTAAGTTATATATTACTTATACTATTAATAATTTAAGTTATTTACTTAATAACCCTACTTTATAATATATAAATATAGTAAAAAGGATATTATATTACCTATTAGAAATAGTTAATAATAGTTTTATCTATTAATTAGATAAGAATAATAGCTTAGAGGGTTTTATTAATATATTATATTATAATAATTATAAGATATCTTATTCTACTAGAGTATATATTTATAAACTATTTAATAGCTCTATTACTTAGTAGTTTAAATTATAAAAGCTAGTATTATTATTTATATATAAGTCTAGATATATTATTATAATAGATATAAATTAATTATATTAGGTTAGTACTTTAAACTTAAGTTAGGTATCTAACTTAACTCTTAGTAAGTTAATATTAAATTCCTAGCCTAAGTATTTAAGTTAGTACTAAGAGTTAGTACTAAGTATTTAAGTTAATATTATAAGGTAGTATTAAGTATTAATATTAAAGTATTAATCTAACTTACTAAGACTTTAGTTTTAGTAAGGGTATTTTACTAGATTATAATATTAAGAATACTTTCTAGTAATATAAAAAGGTAATATAATTATTTAATAGTCTTTAATAGATAGCTTATCTATCTAGTTAGATATCTCTATAATCTTATACTTATAATCCTTTTATTCTTTACTATCCTCCTTACTATTATTATATACTATAAGTATTTACTTATTATTACTATTATTAAATAGCGCTATTTACCTAGCGCGCCTTCCTTATAAAAGGCTTCTATACTTTATATACTTAGGTAGGTTTCCTATATATAAAGAATATATCTTCTTTCTATATTATAAATTAGTAATAATATATAGTAGTAATATTATAGATCTTATTCTAATATTACTAAGTATTATAACTATATTAATAAGAACTACTAGCTCTAGTAGTACTAGCCTTATAGTACTAGTCCTTAATAGCCTTCTACCTCCTACCTTCTTATCCCTACTATTAGATAAACGGCTATTATAGCTACTAGTTTATTAGCTATTAAAGTAAATCTATTAGCTATTAAAGTAAAATAATAAGGTATTAGATATTAAGGCTCTTATTACCTTAAGAAATACTATATCTAGGTATATTTACTTAGTCCCTTACTATTACCTTTACTACTTCTTCTTTAAAGTAAAAGGTAATATCTCCTACTTATATTTCTACCTTACTAGTAGTAAATAATTAATAAGCTAGCTCTTAATCTAATACTCCTTAATTAAGTAATATATTAATTATACGAGATTAATTCCTTCCTTAAGAGTAGTAGCCCTATTACTAATAAGCTTATAATAAAGTCTTAGAGAGTACTTAAGTTCTTTATTATATATTACTTATAGCTAGAAGACTTACCTCCTAACTCTAAGGATAATAATACCCTAGAATTATCTACTATATCTACTACCTTATAATATACTAGGTAAGTATTATTACCTACTATTATAATACGCTTCCTACCTAAGTAGGTAGTTAATAAATATAGATTTAATATTAATATTTAAGTCTAGTATATTAAATTTAAGAGGGTAAATATTATCCCTATAAGCTTTAAACTTATACTAATACTACTACTATCTAAGATACTAACGCTAGTATTAAGTATAGCTAATACTACCTTCTTAGAGGCCTAGTAAACTAAAATAGCTAGTATTATTACCTAAACTATATATATATTTAATTAGATATAACTAGGTAATTTATAGCCTATTATAATAGGTCTTTAATAAGGACCTTATTTATCTACTTCTACCTTTAAGCCTTAAAATATAAGATACTTTAATCCTAACTTATAAGTAATACCTATTAAAGTAAAAGATAATTATAATATCTATTATAATATCTTTAGATTTACTAACTACCTCTATATTAAGGTAGCTAATATAGACCCTACTATCTTAAGGTAGAATATACGTTCCTATTTACTTAGGACTACTAATAAGTAGTATACTAACTAGCTTAATAAATTTAGCTACTCTAGCTTATATAATAATCCTAATAGTATTAATTAATAGTATAAGAGTTTTAAAATAAGATTCTATAACTCCTTAAGTAAATTACTATCTTTACTTAAATCTATCTATTATATAATTAAAGATATAAGAAATTATTATAATCTAGCTAATTATATTAATACTATTATTCTTAATAGTAAGAATACTAGCTTTACCTTTATAGAGGATATATAGATTAGGTTAGTATATAAATATATAGATAGTAAATTATAATAGACTTTATCTTATCTAACTAAGAAGTCTACTATTAGTAGCCTTCTTATAAAGCTTTATTATAAGAAAGATATCTAGTTTAATATATATAAAAAGCCTTTTATAGACGTAATAAAGTCCTTATTATAAGTAAATAAGTAATAGTTATAAGGTAGTAAATAAGGTTAGTAGAATTCTAATTTTAATTATCCTCCTTTTAACTTAAATCTATATTAGTAGAATAGCTAATATAGTAATAATTTTAGACCTTATAATAACCTATTAAATCCTTATAAAAATAGGCTATTTAGTAATCCTTTCTATAACTTATAGAACTATAGTAATAATAATTAATAGTAATTATAAAATATCTAAGTAAGGATTTTACCTAAAGGTTACTAATAGTTATAAATTACTAGTAGAAATATAAATATAATAGCTAGGATATAGTAGAATAACGCTAATAATAAGAATCCCTATTATAAGCTGCCTTTTTAGAATAAGCCTTTCTAAGTAAATACCCCGCGTCTATATAATAACCGGGCCTACTAAGTAACTACTAAAAATAAGGAAGAAGATAATAATAATAAGGTCCTTAATAAGTAGGAGTAATATAATACTTATGAGGAGGGATACTATTAAGGTATTAATTAGTTTTAGGTAGATTAGTAGGTAGACTAATCTCTACCGGAGCCTTTAGGCCCTACTATTAATAAATTAAGCGTTAATAATACGGTAGAAAACTACTCTATAAATCCAAAATTACTTAAACTAATATATAGTACCTATGCCTTTATATTTAAATTAAATCGTAATTCATATAGATATATTTAATCTAGCTATATCTTAAAGGTAAAGCCTTCTATAATATCTACCTCTAGTAGATTAGGTAAGCTAAGTAAACTATTAATTAAATCCTCTATTATTTACTCTAATTCTAATAATATTACTATTAAAGGGTATAGCTTCCAGGGATATTATTATATTATAGTACCCGTTACCTTCTTATCTAGAGGTAATAAGTACTATATCTATATAAATACTAGTACTTAAGTAAGTCTAATTAATTAAGACTTTCTACTTATAGTATCTCTAATAGCTTTAATAAAAAAGATACCTATATCTATAATAGTAAGGGGTATTAGTAATAAGAAACACGACGCTAGTAAATTTACTAAAATCCCTATATTCTTTAAAAGCCCTAATAGAGTAGTTACTCTAGTAGAATATAAGTTCTATATTATAAATAATCTATTAGCTAAGGTACTTATTACTATAAATATCTTAAAGCCGAAGTAAATAGTTATTAACTTTAGTAATAACTTAATAAAGATTAGGTCCTATTAAAATATAAGGATACTTATTATAGTTATTAGTTAGGGTCTCTATATTACTACCTTAATATTTACTAAGAAATAAATAACTATTCTACCTTATAATAATTTTATAATACTAATTTCTAATTCTTAATAATAGTTATTAAAATTACCTTAGGACTAGGATTTATTTTAAAATCTAATACTTTAAATAATCTTTTATTATATACTTATATTATTAATATAGTAATATCTTATATATTTATTTATAATAATACTAATAGCCCTATTATACTTACGCGTAACTAGGCCCTTAGTAAGGTTATAAAATATAAATTAGCGGGTTATTTTCCTATTAACTCTAATAATAAAGCTCTCGTAAGTAAACCCCCTACTAAGATAACTAGATAGGTAAGGTTTAGTATACGCGGTTTACTTACTACTATAATAGCCTTTATAGTTATAATAAGTAGTCTATAAGTAAATAAGGCCCTTAATACCTTATAAGTTAATATATTACCCCCGGTTAAGATATACTATCCTACTAGAGTTATAATTTATAGTACTATACCCTAGGTAGCTACCTTAATTACTACCGTAGTTAATAAATTTCCTAATCTTTAGAAAGATATAGGAAACGTTATTAGTATTCCTAAGTCTTAATATATAGAAATTCCCTTACTTAATAATTAGGAAGAACTATATAAACTAGGTTAAGTATAGGTATACCCTCTTAGTTAGAGAGATAAAGAAGTAATTAATATAGAATTTAATAAGCTTTATTCTTAGGAAAGGTTAGAATAGATAAATATATCTATACTATTCTCCTTCCCTTACTTTATTATTTAGAAAAATACGCTTAATAGCTTAAAGGGCTAAGTCGTTATTAATATTAAAGTATTAAATAAGATTTATATTTATATTTATTATATTTATATTTTATACTCTACTATCTAGCTACTTAGAGCTAATAAGGGCGTTCTAACTTTATTTTTATTAGGAGGAAACTATAAATTATAGGAAAAAACCTCTCTTATCTACCCTATTTATTATAATACTTCTAGGCCTTTAAATATTATATACTAGCTTCTCCCTTATACTTTAAACTATCCTTATATTAGATCTTAATATTTATATACTCCTCTCTCTTATTAAGGCCGCGCCTCTTTCTCTACTCTTAAGTTTATACTCCTTTAACTACCCTCTTACCCTTCTTTATATAGTTTAACTAATTCTAGTAAGTACCTTTAACCCTCCTACTAGCTTATTACTACCCTAGCTACTCCTCTCTTATACTATCTAGTATTAAGGTATCCTTTTCTATTTTAACCTATAATACTAGGTTATTATAACTACTAGTCTAGTAGAGGGCTTATAATACTCTTATTAGGAATTATTATATATCTTTTTTATAATATATAGGAGGGAGCTATTAGAGTTATTAAGGGGGGGGGTATAAATATACTTTATTACTACTATTATATTACTATTTCCTAGTATTAGGCTATATAATAATCTACTTATAAGAGAAAGTAGATTATATTAAATCCCGCTAGCTATACCTATAATTATAAGGTTATTACTCCTACTCCTACGCGTAGTTATAATCCTCTTAATTAAGGTAGCCCTAACCTATTATTCTAACTTTTCTACTTAGTATAATACCTTCTATCTCTTAACCTAGAGTCTCTTATACGTAGAGCTAGTACTACTAGTAGGAATAAAGGTAGGTACTATTATATATATTAAAGGCGCGCTTACCGCGCGTATAAAAACTTTATATAAGGGGCTCTACTATTATATAATATCTTAGTTTTATTCTAACTATATTTAAACTAGAGACCTCTTAGCTCTATTAATAAGTAATAGGTTTATAGCTAGTACTATATATAAGTAGATCTTATTACTAGCTATTAAATAAGATTATAATACCTAATACCTACCCTATTCCTCTCTAATTAGAAATACTTACCTTATTATAGAATACTCTATATATTTTAACTATAGATATAGTAAGCTTCTTCTACTAATAGTAGGTAAAGTAAGACTACTAGTACTATCTTACTATAACCTCTTATAGAGGCTAAGAAATATTTAATATATCTATTATAAGTTTTAGAAATTCGCTAGTATATATCTAATAAATAATTAATATTATACTTAGGGAGTTTTATTACTTTTACTATATATATATAGATAATATAATCATTTTCTCTACCTCCTTAGATAAATATCTTAAGTACCTCTATAAAGTCTTTAATAAGTTAAATAAATATAATATATATCTATCTCTTGAAAAGTTATTTCTTAGATACTTATCTATCTATTTACTTAGATAAAGGGTTAATGCCCTTAATTTATTAATAGTAGCTAAGAAACTTATAGCTATTATTATACTTATATTCCTAGATATACTAGGTTAACTTAAGAAATACCTTAATATAATAGGGTATAGTAGATAGTATATAATATTCTACGTAGTAATTATAAAGCCTTTATTATAATATAAAACTTTACTTATAAAGTTAATTAGTATTAGAGGTAATATATATAAGAAAATAGCTAGTAGATTAAAGGTTTTAATATCTACTCTTAAAGAACTAAATACCTTTTACTATTTATAAAAGCTTTTTACCTCCCTAAGTATTCTTTACTACTTTAATAAGTGGCGTTAACTATTTATTAACCTAGATATTAGTAAGAAATTTAGTTTTAAAGCTATTATCTACTATACTATTAAAGATACTTATAAATAAGGTCCTTCTTCTATACTTATAATAGTAGGGTTAGTAATTATACTACCTAAGTTCCCTAAGTAAAAATCTTAGTAACTTATTTTATTTCTTAGTTATTTACTTACTAATACTAAGACTAGGTATTAGCCTATAGAACTTAAAGTTATAAGTCTAGTATAAGTTATAAAGAAGGTCTATTATATAATTAAAGTTATAAGAAAGCCTATTATAGTTATCTATATAAATTACTTAGTTATAGTTTTAATAATAAGGTAAATAAGTTTAAATATAGTATCTACTAAAAAGGTAAACCTTTACCTTATTAGAGTATTAGAATATCTATAGTAATTTCGCCTAGACGTTTATTATAAACTAGGTAAGGTAAATATAGTACTTAATACCTTATTAAGACTAGTAAGCCGTAAATATTATTTATAATAAGATATAGAAGGTAAATTAGATACCTTATTTATAAGATACTTTCCTATTAGCTTAGTAGAAATAAGTAAACCCTTTTATAATTAAATTATTACTAGCTATTATAAGCCTTAATAGATAAGGGTTATCTAAATAGTTAAATAAAATAAGGACCTTAGTAATAATATTATAACCCTAGTATATAAGCTTATTAGTTAGGTTTTATATTTTAAAGATAATAAACGGGGGCTACGTCTATATATTCTATCTATTATAAAAGTAGAGATATTTAAGCTAGTATATAATAAAATAGGATATCTAGGTTATACTTATATATATAAAAGGCTTACTAAAGGCCTATATATCTATAACCTTTCTAAGAAGCTTTATAAGTTTATTAGGTATTACTTATAATACTAGTATAACTAGACGCCGCGGTATAAGCTATATAAGTTATTATAGCCTATTCTAATACCTACTTAGCCTTTTTATATAATTACTATAAACTTTATCTTAGTACTTCTTATAACTACGGAAGGCTTTAATAGCATCTTAATAGTTTTATATAAATTCTCTAAGGCTATTACCCTTATTCTAGGTAAGATAACCTAGATAGTAAAGGATTAACTAGTAAGGTTACTTAATAGATTAACTAATATTAACTAGGGTTTACCTTAAGTAATAATCTTAGACTATAATTAGAAATTCGTAGTATAGCTATAATAGAGTATCTTTTATTATTTAAAAGTTAATTTACTTTACTTAGTAGCCTAGTACCCTTAGATAGATAGTTAATTAGAATAATTAAACTAGACTACTAAGATAGCTCTTTAATACTATATTACTACTATTAAATATAATTCTCTATAACTATCTATTCTTCCTAGAATAATAGCTACTTTTAATAATTCTACTAAATATATATCTATAAATAAGATACCTACTAAAGTACTCTATAAATTTTAAATAAGGGAGGTACTAAATTTACTAAATCCTAAGGTAGACTATATATAACTAGAAGTAATAACTACCTTACTAATAAGGCCCTTATTACCTATTATAAAAGTATCCTAAGTACTTATTACTATAATAGAATATAGACTATCTTATATTAATATAAAAGACGCTATTACTTTTACCTTACTTATAATAAAAGACTACTATAACTTAAAGTATATAGTAAAGTTCTTTAATATTAGTAACCTTATAAACTTATACTTATATAAGAGATATAGGGTTCCTAGTATTATATCTAAAAAGCTTAGTCCTTAGTTTATTAAACCTTTTAAGGTCTTTAAATAAATAGGATATCTTACTTATAAGTTAGAATTACCTAATATAATATATATCTATAATATTATCTTAATAGTATATCTTAAACCTACTACTAATCTAGTAGATAACTTATATTAATACTATTATCTACCTACTCCTCCTATTATTATTAATAGAGATATTAAATACGAGATTAAATACCTCCTATAAAAATAATATATCTATTATAACTATAGCTAGTCTACCTAATACCTCGCTAGATAGCTAGGATATAGACTAGAAGATAACTAATAGATACTAGACTACCGCCTATTAAATATACTAGATCTTATCCGTAAGTATAAGAAAGTAAATAGCCCTAATAATAGAATTCAGGAGTAGGTAGTTAGTATATAAGTAAGATTTCCTACCTTACGGGCTTACCTAGCCTTTTACTTTAAGCGTTCTATTAAGGTATATCTACTAATACCTAATATATATTACTATTAGGATAATAGCTTTATTTATTAAGAGTATTTACTATAAGTATTTACTTATTATTACTATTATTAAATAGCGCTATTTACCTAGTACGCCTTCCTTATAAAAGGCTTCTATACTCTACGTACTTAGGTAGGTTTCCTGTATATAGAGAATATATCTTCTTTCTATATTATAAATTAGTTATAATATTATATATACTATTATTATCCTTACTATTACTATTAGTCTTATTAATATCTTCTAACTTATATTTCCTATCCTCTTCCTTATCCTCCTTAATAGTATACTTAATTTCTTTCCTATTAATACTAACTTTAATTAAGATACCCTCCTTATCTTTATTCCTTTATATAAGGTTAGGTATAATATAATCCTTTATATTAAACGTATTAGCGTACTCTTATATAAACTTAGTATAAGTATTTATAGTATTAGGGTCTTATATATCTTTTAACTCCTTTAAACCCTTATAATATATAATCCTTTACTTAATAATTTATATAATAAGTAGATTAAATCTAGTAAATTCTAATCTAATAGTATCTATATCTTCCTAAGAAGTATTCTAAAAGTTAAGTTAATTAGAAGATAGGATTAAAGATAGATTATATATTTATAGGCTAACTATCGAGTCGGGTTTTAGTACTATAGATTAGTACCGACCTGAATACTCGGTACTACCTCCTAGTACCGACCCGAATACTTAGTACTAGTTACCGGTACCGACCCGAAAAGCCCTTAGTACCTTGGCGAGTCGGGTTAGACCGACCTAAATTACTAAGGTATTACTAAGACGCTAGTCTACTAATAAATTAGCTAGATAGCCTAGATTTTTTCTAAAATTAGTACTATTTTAAAATAAATTATTTTTTAATTATAATTTTTATAGTCCCCTTAATTCTCTAGGTATATATATTACCTTTTTATATTACCTTATTTACTTAAAGGTACTACCTAGGTAATAATAATACTAATACTTAGTAATATAGTAGTAAGTTATATATATAGTACTAAATACTATTATAAATAGAAAATACTAGTAGTATTATAGTAATTATCTCTATATAAATAGTTAATTAGCTACTACCTTATTTACTATTAATAATTACCTAGTTAGTAATAATAATAATACTTAGTAATATTTTATTAAGTTATATATAGTACGAAATACTATTATAACTAAAAAATATTCCTAATATTATAGTCTTAGTAAAATAATATAAGTGGAACTAATATCTTAGCGAGTCGGGTTAATACTTCGGTACTAATACTTAGTACTACCCTATAGTATTAACTTGAATACTTAGTACTAACTATTAATATTAACCCGAATACTTAGGCTAGGAATTTAGTATTAACTCGCTAAGAGTCGAGTTAGGTACCTAACTCGAGTTTAAAGTACTAACCCGACGCGGTTAGTCTACTAAATATATTACTATAATACAAAGGGATTTATAACTTATAAGGGAATTAATAAAGAGCTTTAGTATTATACTATTTAGGACTTAAGGGTAATAATAGTTTTATAATATTAAAAGTAGAGAGTAGGTTAAGGATAGTATAATACTCCTAGTAATATAGTACTCTTAGTAAGATAAAGAATTATATTACCTTCTTATATTACCTTTATATTTATATATAGAAATTAAACCTACTTTATAAATATATTACCTAATTATTAGTTAACTTTAAAATAATAACTATTAATCTATTAATTCTAATTTAAAAGGATCTTTATCTCTATTAATACTTTAACTAGTATCTTCTTCCCTTTAAATAATAGTCTAGGGCTTAGTAAGAGCTTCTTTAAGGTCTAAACTTATAATATAATTATAATACTTTAAAAGTATTACTTATTTTATAAACTCTAGTTCTAATTATATATAATCTTATAAATATACTCTTTAAGTAAGATGAAAGACTCTCTTAATACCTATAAATAATATTGAATATAAAAGGATATCCTTAGCTATTTATATTAGATTTAGATAAGCTAAAGTATTATCCTTCTAGTACTCTTATATAAGAATATCCTCTAGTAGACTTTTAAAATAAAAGTATTAAATAGCTTTACTTTATAATAAAGACCTATAATTTAAATATTAAAATAGACTTCTCTTTACTCTTATTAAAAGCTATTACTAATTAATATGAATTTAAATATATTATTATATTATATTACCTTATTAATATTTTATATATTTTATATATTAATCCTTCTAATAACTAGTAATATCTTATAATATTTATAAAAGTAGTTAGTAAATTTATTCTTATATATCTCTTTATAAGAGGTTAAAGTATTATTATTATTAGACTACTCTTATTTATCTTAAGTTTTATATAGACTTAGGTTTATAGAAGGGTCTAGAATATTAATAAGGTTATATATTAATCTACCTTTACCTTCTATTTTAAAATAATACTTAGTAAGTATTATTAAGGCTACTTTATAAGTATTAATAATACTTACTTTACTAAGTATACTACTATTATATATTATTATTTTAGTATTATTAAGAAAATTAAAAAGGGTATTATATAATTAGAACTCTAAATATATACTTATATTTATTATCTAAGAAACTATTAAAGTAAGTTAATAGATAGGATTTAATATATTTCTAAGTAGTAAGATAATTAAATACTTATATCTATTAAAGCTAATCTTATTAATTTTTAGATTAATTATATTCTTATCTACTTAAGTATTAATAAATTTATATAGTTAATATATAGAATAAAGTATTAGGTAGGTAGAATTAGATTTCCTTAGATATATTATCTTTATAGTTCTAATAAATATAGATATCTTATATAAGTTTTCTAGGTCTTCTAATAGAGTTTTTTTATAACTATTAAAAACTAAGCTTTTATTAAAGAGATAAGTTAATAACTATTATAAGAGCGCGGATCTATTATAGATATTAGTAAATATATTACCTATTTATATTACCTCTATTATATTATACCTTCTTAATAATAGTAGATAGACTTATATTTACTTAGATATCTTTAACTTAAGTATCTTCTAATAATACTATTATATTATTTAAAGCTTCTAAATCTAGGGCTTTAATAAAGTCTTATATTATAAGGTTAAAGATATAAGTTATATAAGGAATAGAGTTCTATATTTTATCCTATTAGATATTACGCTAAGTAAGAGATTTCTCTAGTTTATCTTTTAATATTCTATTATTACTAGTATTATTTATAATAACCCTAAAAAGTTAATATCTTTATTAGTTTTACTATAAGTAAATACCTAGAATAATAGATATTAAGTAGTATAAAAGTAATAAGATATTCTTAATATTAAAAATTAGTATTAACCTAGTAGACTAGTACTTTAAGATAGATAACCTTTTAGGAACTAGACTAAGTATCTAGTATAAGAGAAATATATTAGGGATACTTTAGATCTACTTTAATTTTTATATATATCCCTTTAAAATCTAAAAAGATTATACTCTATAATTTAGTATAATAAATTAGGGTTAAATCTAGATAAGCTATTAATAATAATTACTAAAATTCTAGTTTATTAATAGTTTAGAAAGACTAATTTAAAGTAAGAAAGTATTTATATAATTATTTATTCCACTTCTCTTAAGAAAAGTTAGAGGAAAAAGTAGTATTACTTTTCTTCTATTATTATTCTAAAAAATTAGTTCTATATTACTATTTTATATTATTATAAATAACTTATCTAACTTAAAGAAAGTTCTATTTATAATAATAGGTTAAGCTATTTATATAAAAAGTATTTATTTATTTTAAGATATTTCCTTATATTAGATATACTTAAATTACTAGTAGCTATTAGGTAGTCTAGAACTTTATTATACCTCTTATAAGTAATCTTTAGTAACCTTTTAACTATTAAAGTAATTTAGATAAAGTTATCTTAAATATTAACTTATTTACCTAATATAATCTTCTTAATCTAGAGTAAATCCTTAATTTTAGTACTAGACTTTATTTTAATACTTTAACTAATAGTAGTTTACTACTACTATACTTTTAACTAGACTTTAATATACTAACTCTATTTAATATATTTATTATTCCTTATAAGAATTAAGTCTAGAAAATCTTCCTTAATAGCTTTAATAGTATTCTAAAGAAGTACTTTCTTTTCTTAAAAGGATCTATTTAATATACCCTATCTAACCTAACTTATAGATTAGCTAGGATAAATACTACTTAGTATAGAATTATCTATATTAAAATTATTAAATTCTAAATAAATAGCTTTATTATTTAGCCTAGTAGAACTTAATACTTCTAAAGGAGCTAATATAATATAGACCTTATATATAAGAGATTAAAGGGTAATATAGAATAGTAATATAAACTATTATATTATTATAAATAAAAAGTAAAGGATAGTAGATATATAATAAATATTAATAATATAAAACTATTTAAATTTATATTATAGGAAAACTATTTTAGTACTTCTTACTATTTTATTATAACTTAGCTTCTTAGTAATACCTTAGTAAGTTAGATTAGTCTAACCTAACTTACTAAGGTACTAAAGGCTTTTTAGGTTAGTACTAGAAGTAAGTACTAAGTATTCGGGTTAGTACCTAAACTAGTACTAAGTATTTAAGTTAGTACTAATTTATAGTACTAAAACCCGACTTAATAGTTAGTCTAATAAAATATATCTAAATAAAATATTATTTAGTATATTAACTTGTTTCTAAAGTTAAAGTAATCTATTAATCTATTAATAAAACCTTTTAGTCCTATTAATCTTAACCTAGCTAGATAATAGTTAGAACTAGTTCTAAGTAAAGTATAAGAGTATTTAAATATAATAGTTAGTAATAAGTAGTATACCTTATTACTATTAATCTAAGAGGGAGTATTAAAATTTAAGCTAGGTTAACCTTAGTAGTTACTAATTAAGACTAGTTAGTATTAGAAACTAGCTTAGGTAAACCTTAGTAATTATAAATTATATCTTAGTAGATACTAGAAGAGATTTTCCTTTTATATCTCCTTTTCTATATAGCTATTATCTATCTATTAGTTATTAAATACTATTATACTATACCTAAAATTATATATAGATAACTTATTAATTATTATATATTTAATAGGTTATAAGCTTAAGTTTAGTATAACCTAGGAACTATGTAATTTATATAATAAGCTTTTTAATAAGTCTTAGAATAGTCTTAGAAGTATTATTCCCTAGACTATTTATTATTAATAGTATAATAGCTAACTATTATAAATTCTAGAAGCTTAAAGGTAAGGAGAATTATAAGTAATAGGAAGTAGTAGTTTAAAACTATCTTATTATTACCTCTAAATACCTACCTCTAATTTAAATTAAGCCTATTAAAGGAGGCGTACTACTTATTAATAAACTATAAGATAAATATATTAAAAGGGAAAATATAGCCCTTACTACTATCTAAATTACTTATATAGAAGGGTTTACCCCCTTCTAGTCTAAACCTACTTCTAGTTCAACCCTAAGGGGCTAGTAGCCTAGAGCTTTTAAGACTCCGTACTCCTAGCCCTAGCTTTAGGGTACTCTTAGGCCTAATAGTATTTATATCTATAGATCCTTAACTAAGCCGATTCTAAATATAAGTTTATTATAAGAATTACTTAGTATAAGATTTCCTATAATACTTATAATAAAAAGAAGTTAATAAAGTCTATTATTATAGAAAGCGAGGGCGTAGACTAGAAGGAGGTATAGACTAGAAGGGGGTAAACCCTTCTACTAGCCGTTTATACTATAATTAAAAAGATTACGGTAGCTAAGGATATATAAGTAAAATTAGAGTTATTATATAAGATAGAGTCTTATATAATAAGAAGAGTAGCCTTCTTTACCTTAATAGCCCTTTAATCTAATTAATTTAAAGACTTCTACGCCTACCTTACTAAGTTTTATAAATATAGGAACTAGTTAAAGTAAATAGGAACTCCCTTATATTAAGATTTCCTAGCCTCTATCTTTAAGAAAGGTCTATTAGAGTATATAAAATAGATAGTCTATACCCTTACTAAGATCTCTTATTCGAGGAAGGAAGATATTAACTTTAAATATATTATTATATTACTTACTAATAGAGATCTAGCTAATAAGGCTAAGGATACTAAGGCTTTTACTAGTAATTTTAGTAAATAACTAAAATTAGGCTAATATTAAAATAATAGATATTAAGGTAGTAATAGTAAGAAGTATACCTTTTATAATAATAACTATAATATTAATACCTATTTCTACGCTTATCTAGATCTTATACTAGCGGGATTTACCTCTAAAATAAAGAAGGAGCTAGAAGTATAGAATAATTATTAGTAAAATAGAAAAGGTCCTAGTTATTAGTAGAGTAAGTAAAACCGTTTAAATAAATAAAAATAAGATAAATCTTATACTACTTACTTTAAGTATAACTTATAGTAAAATAAGTCCTATAAGATTATTATTAACTTAGGGGACTAGGAGTATACCTTCTAAGACTACTTTAAGTTTATTAACTATTTACTAGTCTAGAACTATATAGTATTAGGGCCTACTAGGGGTAGATTAATAAAAGTTAAGGGTATTAGAATAATATTAATCCTAGTAGTTATTAATAATAGGGTTAATAATTTTCTATTAACTAATATTTACTATATCTCTAATATAAAGTTTAACTTCTTATTAACTACCTAGCTAGATCTATAAGGCTATAAGTATATTAATAGTAATAGAAAAGAGATATTTTATAATAAATAAGGGTAGGAGGTATTATAAGCCTTCTTATATAATAGGATATACTAGCTAGAAATAATATAGATATAATAAATAAGAGCCTTTTACCTTAAATTATCTATACTAGCTAAGAATAATATATTATAAACTTAATAGTATAAGTAATATAGTTATATTAATATAAAAGCTACTAAAGTAATAGTATATACTACTAATATTAATTATAAGGCCGCTAACTACCTATAAAAATATAAATTATATAAAAGTTATATAAAAGTTATATATTAGGGAAAATTACTTAAATACCCTTATAAATACTTATATATAAGGTTACTATCCTTAGCTAATACTAGTATATTAACCTAGTATTAGCTAGCTATATAACTACCTTAAAGGGATATACTAATATAATAGTATTTATATATAAGGCTTTAGGATTTTCTCTTATAGATTATATATCTAGTAGGGGAGAATTACTAATAAAACTCGCCTTTTAAATAAAATATTAGAAGAATTAGGGTTATTAACTAGCCTTTATTTAGAGTAATAATAAACTCGCTTAGGGCTATAAATATTAATAGATTTATAAAGAGAATAGGATATAATTAACTATATTAGTACTATATAACTTATATTAAAATAGGATTACTAAGAGAAAGAACTAGATACTATTTTATAAAGTTAGAATAATTCTTATTAATACTAGACTACTTTAGGAGTTCTAAGGTAAGGCTATCTACTATATTAATTATATTAAGAACCTTATACCTAGTAAAGATAGGAAGTCCCCCTTTAAGAAATAGTATAGCTTTAAACCCCTATTAATATACCTAAAGTCTTTTAAATATTAGTACTATTTATTTAATATACTACTAAATAAGAAGAAACTAGATATTAAGGCTATTAAATACTACTTCTTTAATTATAATAGTAAGAGTATCTACTATATATAAGATATTAAGGGATAATATCTTATTAGATTAGTATATATTATATTATTAATAGAAGATAATAAGCTTCTAATAAATAGAGAAGATAGTAATAACTATATTATAAACCTCTTAAGCTACCTCTAGTTAGACTAATTAAATTATAATAGTAAGGTCTTAGAGGAAGTACCCCCTCCTAATTAATAGGGTATTAAGGGAGTATTAAGTAATACTAAAAATACTAATAATACTAATAATACTAGTAGCTCTAGTAATAGATTAATAATAACTCTTCCTAATAGCTAATTAGTATTAGGCCTAACTAATAATATAAGTAGGCCGACTAGTCTAAATAGATATAATTAGGATAATCTACCTAAGTTAAATTAATATAACTTAAATAATTAGAATACTAGAATTAGCTAAGTAGAGGTAGAAGTATTAACTATTTAAAATTAGAATAGTTATAATAGTTAGATATACTAAATTACTACTAGAATACTATTAGCTATTATTAATAAGATATTAGCTAGGAATAGTAAATCCTAATTTATTATTCCTAATTTATTATATTATTCTAGTTATAATAAACTACAAATTAATTATAATTAGATTAATAAGTAAGGCCTAAAGTCTTTTAATAATTCTAATAGATTTAAGGTTATACTTACTCGTATTATTACTATTAATAAAGAGCGTCTCTATCTAATATTAATAGATAAGGCTCTTTAAGGACCTAATAATAATAAATAGCTTACTACTACTAAAGAAGAATTAGCTAACTATATTAAGTAGGAGATATAGAAAATACTATATAAGCTACCCTAGAAGGTATATATCTTACTAGGAAGATAGGTTCTATCCTATAAATATAGGTTTATAGGCGAAATAAGTAGATATAAGGCCTAGTAGGTAGTTAAATAAAGGCTTTTACTAAATTAAGGGGATTAATTTTAATAAGACCTTCTTATTAACCTTAAAGGTATTATTATAATATTTTCTTCTTATCCTAATTACTAAGTATAAGCTAGTTGTTAAGTATTTAAATATTATCGCGGCGTTCCTAGAATTACTTATTTAGGAAGAAATCTAGGTAGAATAACTAAATTACTTTACTAATAGCTAATAAGAATATATCTATTAATTAAATAAGGCTTTATATAACCTTAAATAAGTATCTTATAAATAGTATAAGACTCTTTATAAAGTACTTAAGTTATTAGAATTTAATTACCTTAAGTATAATTATTATATATTTATTAACCCTATAATAAAAGTTATTATTATAGTATATATAAATAACTTACTATTTATAATATATAATTAGGATCTAATTACCTATATTAAAAATAAACTTAATAAGAAGTTTAACTTTAAGTATATAAGAGATTTAAAAGACTATCTAGGTATAAATATTATTAGAAATCTAGATAAATAGTCTATTTAAGTTAATTAGATAAAATATCTTATATAATTATTAAGATAGCTTAGTATAAAGAATTATTTACTAGTAAAGTTACTTATAGAATAGGTATATATTACTATTACCCCTAATAGCTATACGGCCCCCTTATCTAATAGGGAGGCTTATTAGTCTCTTATAAGAGTACTTAATTAGTTAAGTATTATAACTAGGCCTAATATTACTTATACTATTAGTACCCTAAGTTATTCTCTCTATAACCCTTCTTTATAAGATATAAATATAGTAAATAGGGTATTATATTACCTAACTAAGATAATTAATAATAGCCTAATCTACTAACTAGGTAAGAATAACGGCCTAGTAGGTTTTACTAATATATCCTATTATAATAATTATAAGATATCTTACTCTACTAGAGTATATATTTATAAACTATTTAATAGCCCTATTACTTAGTAATCTAGATCATAAAAGCTAGTAGTAATATCTATATATAAGTCTAAATATATTACTATAGTAGAAGTATATAAAGAAGTATTATATCTTAGTCTTATATTAGAGGAGCTAGGGTATAATAAGGGAGTAGTATTAATACTCCTAAATATTAATAACTAGGTAGCTATAAAATTAGCTACTAACCTAATTAATTATACTATTATAAGATATATCTAAATAAGATACTATTTAGTTTATTAACTAGTTTTTAAAACTAAAGAAATCTATCTTAAATAGGTTAATACTAAAGCCTAATATATAGACCCCCTAATAAAACCTATTAGTCCTATTAACTTTAACCTTACTAGATAATAGTTAGGACTAGCTCTAAGTAAAGTATAAGGGTATTTAGATATAATAGTTAATAATAGGTAGCCTACCTTTATTAGTAAACTAGGAACTTATATAGAAAATCCGAAGCTAGAAAATCTATTAAAAGCGTATTTTCTAGGTAAAATACTAGAAATAAATAGGAGAATTATAGTTTTTTATATTCTAGCTTCAAAGTCCTAAATATAGAAAATCTATATTTAAGGCCTTAAATCCGTGATTTTCCTCTAGTACTAGAAAGAAATAGGAAGCTTACTAGAGTTATAATAGCTACGTTATTAACGCTAGCGTAATATAGGTTTTAAATATAGTTAATTTATATAATTTATATACGCGTAGAGTACTCCTTCTAGCCTAGCCTTATATTTTATATCTATATTACGCCTACTAGTAATTCTTACTAAGTACTAGTACTATTAATTATTAATAAGACTTAGTTACTTATTAGAATTACCTAGTTAGTATTAGCTCTATATAGTTATATTATAGCTAATTAGTAGGACTTATCCCCTATTAGTCCTATTACTTAGTATTTCTAAAAGTTACTAAATATATATTTAATAACTTAGGGTATTATTCCTAGCCCTAAGGCTAATATATAAGTATAGCTAGTTATATATAGAAAATACGTATATTTCTATAGTATACTAGCTTCTTATTTTACTAATACTTATTACTACTAATCTAAGAGGAAGTATTAAAATTTAAGCTAGGTTAACCTTAGTAGTTACTAATTAAGACTAGTTAGGGGGCTTTAATAGACTAGTAGAGATTTCTCGTAATAATTATTCTATTCTATATAGCTATATCTATCTATTAGTTATTATAATACTATTATACTATACCTAAATTATATATAGATAACTTATTAGTATTATATATTTTATTAGTAATAAAATTAGTATTAGAAGTATATATTTAAGAAGGGAAATACCTCTATTCTTCCTACTCCTTAGTAACTCCTATAGTAGTAATAATATTAGATAATAATAATATAAATCCTATCTTTTCTAAATACTTTAAGTATAGTTAGTAATTAATAATAGAGATAATTCTAAATAATAAAGAAGTTTTAATTCTACTATTACTACTTAAATATTAAGTATAATAGATATATATCGCTTTTAATTAGACTCCTATTATAAGAGAGCTAGAGAGCTTAGTATTAATACTTTACTAGTTAATTAGAAAGTATACTAATTTAAGGCTAATTAGGTATAAGAAAATAGTATCTATCTTTATATAATAATTAAGTATCCTTATCTAACTTAGCTTATATACTTTTATATACTAATTATAATAATTCTAGTCTAGATCCCTACTATTAATTCCCGGACTTGAATACTACTATTTCCAGACGAAGAGACGGTGGATATAGGCTCGTGTATCCTATTATAGCTTTTAAAAGCTAGAACGTATGTAATATAGAACCTACATAAGCACGGTTGATTACCAGTCCACCCATTAAAGTCTCGCCATACCACCAGGTAGATACTCGCAGCGCTTAGGCTGCAGTACAGGTAGGGTTACGCCCCCGGGTCCTCCGCCTCGACCTTCTCGATAGCCATAGCCCTCGGCAGCAGGTCACGCAATGCCTCTTCTACCAGCCCCAACACATCCCCCGCACATCCAAAGGCGAGCGACCAACCGGATCCTCCTTGCCCATAGCTGTGAACGATACGACTGGGTATCAACCCTGCAACTTGCCCATCGACCTGTGCCTCTCGGAACCTCAATTCACGCTCGACCCGCACGTTGCGTTGGCGGAAGGGTCGTAGGCCTTGTGCCAGAGGATATTCGGGGTCCAGACGGGCGTTCTTGAGGTCTGGGAGGAAGGCTTCGCAGCGGGCGCGCATGCGTTGGATGATGGGTGAGTCTACCGTTAGCGAGAGCTGGTGTTCGTGCTGCTCTGCTATGCCGCCGATCAGGAGGATGTTGTCGTTTCGAGGGACGATGAAGACGATTTCGTTGGAGTCGTGGACTGCGTCCGCGGTGATGGTTAAGGCGTGGTCTAGCTTGGGAAAGTCGGAGCCGTCGTTGATGGCTCGGAGGAGAGCGCCACGGATGGGGTAGCATGAGGTGTCGCCTGCGAGCTCCGTTCCTGCGAGACCGGTAGCGTTGATGATGACGTCGACTTTATAATGGGCACGTAAGTTAGGTTCTTGGTCGAATAGATCTCCTACAATGGTGTCTGTGACTAGTCTGGCGCCCTTTTGTTCGACGAGTTTGGTCAGCCATTTCATAGATTGGTCGGTATCGATCACCGGCGCAAGGTGCTCGTACGCGTCGACGGCTCCGTAAGACCGATCCACATTTCGCTCCTCTATGATCTTTGCATCGTGACGGAAACCCCTGACACCGCTAGCCATCAATTCCAGCATCTTCGACATCTGCTGCGTGTCTTCCGCAACAGGGGTTGGGAAAAAGAAGTCGGCGCCCTTCATCCTCACACCGGAAAGCTCAGACAGCTCTTTGGAAGCCGCTATCGCGTCATAGATATGGTAGGCCACCATGCACCATCTTTTCGAGTGTCGTAAGGATATGGCATCTGTGTGTTGTCCACAGACGGCTGGTGGAAATTCCCATAAAGCGCCGGCGATCTGAGACGTCAGGCGTTGCCAGGAAGCCCATTCTTTGGCGACTATGGTGACGCGGTAGCCTTTGTCGAGCAAGGCCCAGGCAGTGACGAGACCTGTAACTCCACCTCCAATGATAAGAACGCTCTGCGAGGAAGGTGCAGCGGCTTTCAGGGGTTCAGGGAAAGGTGTGAGATCTCTCCAAAAAAGAAGACTATTGTTGAGGGCAGCAGACATCTTGAAGTCTTGAGCTGGAATTTCTTTGCGTGGTGTCTTTGGCCCGACAGAAAATGGCCCTTGAGGTTTTTTGCGACCTTACATGCTCCCGTACAACATGCCATTGAGGCGTGAGGCAAAGCTCCAATCGGACGGGCTGACGACCTGGAGTTCTTTGCCTCGTGGACAGTCCTTGACTTGGCCATACTCAGCAATTCATTTCCCTGGTAAGACCCACGTGTTGTGGCTCACATTCGCCAGGCTTGCTTCTCGCTCTCTGAACCTACGCGTGTAAGATTGGCCATGGTATCAAAACCTCCAACAGCTGAGTTTTTCAAGGAGTGGTCACCGTCGAAAACATGTTGTAAGTTGGCGATATGACTGGAGATTCTCCGTCAGACGTCACGTCGTGTTACGTGGGTACATGCTCGTTCGTCTCAAGAAGGCTACCGCTTACAGGGCCTGAGGAGGTTGTACAAAAGCAGCATGTCTAGCTTGTCGATTGTTTTCGTGAGATGTAGTGGCCGCCTAGTTTCCATGCTGAAAGGGTCGTGTGGTTCAGCGAAGCAACTGGCTGGACGCTAAGAGATGACAGCCTCCCCGTATTGTATATACACCAATCTTTATAATTATAATTATAGTCTAGGTAAAAAATTTATATTACTATAATCTCAGGATTCTAACACTTATATAGTTAGGCGCTATTTGATTAAGGTTTTAAGGCTAGGTAAGCTAGACATTACGGGCTAGAAGACGAAGAATACTACTAGCCTTTACAGGCTTAGATAATATACAGGTTAAACCTTAAAAGGTTAGCGCCTAGCACTTATATACGCGCTAGAATAAAGATGCCGACCCGAAGGAAAGCTTCGGTACCTTAGATCGGCAGGCTGCATTCGTCCTTACACGGAAAATTTACTCAAACAACGTAATAGAGGCCGGAGTCAGTGCAGAAATTCGGCCATGATCCCGAAGACTAGGTAACGTCAGTCAGATCCAGCTTGCGGTTGGGAAACCGGCAGTTTATTCTTCCTACTTACCCGGATGGCTGGGTGAAGCATGTTGGGCTATATGAAATCTTGCGATGGACAGCGCTTGTTTTCACAAAGACTTGTCATCTACATTTATTGCAGAAGAAAGAAGGAAACGTACCGATGGCAGAATGAGTGAGCGGCAGACCTGCTACAAGTTTGATATCTGATATCTTGGCCCTTGAATCATCTTTGATGTCGGTCTGGATTCCCCTTGGCGCCATATGAGTCACCTCTCAGCTGTATCATCATTTCCGCGAAAAGAGAAACGTGCACGACGAAAACAACTGCATTCAAACGTCTATACAACGCACTTCTACTTCGCTGCCCAACAGCATCCCGCATCCTCTCTCGCGAGAGATCGTAGCGGCATCTCCATCTCCCCAACCATGAACCCTCCACCATCTACAACCGCCAAACCCTCTACCTCACCTCCACCCCTCCAATCCAAACCCCCAAACCCCCTACTACCCACCCACCACCAACCCACTCCAGAACCCTCCCCCCCACCCCCACCCGACGGCGGTCTCCGCGCATGGACCCAAGTCCTAATGGCCCACCTCGTCCTAATAAACAGCTGGGGCTACCTAACCTCCTACGGCCTCTTCCAATCCCACTACGCCACCACCCTCGCCGCCTCCCCCTCCGCAATATCCTGGATCGGCTCCGTCCAGATCTTCCTCGTCTACCTCATCGGCACCTTCTCCGGCCGCGCCCTCGACGCCGGATACTTCCGCGCCGTCCTCGCTACCGGCTCGTTGCTGCAGGTGCTAGCGGTGTTCATGACGTCCATTGCGACGACGCGGTATTGGCAGCTTTTTCTGGCGCAGGGGGTTTGCAAGGGGGTGGGTGATGGGTTGGTGTTTTGTCCGACGATTTCGCTGGTGGCGACGTATTTTTCGAGGAATCGCGTGCTGGCGATGGCGGGCGCGGCGTCGGGCGCTGCGACGGGCGGGATCGTTTTTCCGGTGATTGCGCAGCAGCTTCTTGACAGGATTGGGTTCGCGTGGACGGTGCGAACGATGGCGTTCGTCATTCTTTTCAATGCGGTGGTGGTGCTGTGCATTGCTCGCGTGCGGCTGCCGCCGCGGAGGACGGGGCCTTTGGTTGAGTGGAGTGCGTTCAAGGAGCTACCGTACACGCTGTTCTGCATGGGCATGTTCCTCAACCTATGGGCCGTCTACTTCGCATACTTCTACGTAAGCCCCCTTACCCAACCCATCCCATAAGACCCCCTCATCCCCTCCTAACCCACCCCAAAACCCAGATCAGCACCTTCGCCAAAACCACCATCGACGTCTCCACCCCCACCTCCCTCACAATCCTCCTAACCATGAACGCCATCGGCCTCCCCGGCCGCCTCATCTGCGGCGTAACCGCCGACCGCCTCCTCGGCCCCATCAACACCCTCGCCCCCGTCGCCCTCCTATCCGGCATTCTCCTCTACGCCTGGACCGCCGTCTCCACCCTCCCCGCCCTCTACACCTTCTGCCTCATCTACGGATTCTTCGCCGCCGGCATCCAAAGCTTATTCCCCGCCGCGTGCGCGAGTCTGACCTCCGATCTGAGCAAGATGGGGACGCGGACGGGGATGTGTTTTTCCGTGATTTCGATCGCGTGTTTGACGGGGCCGCCGCTGGCGGGGGCGTTGATCCAGATTGATGGGGGGAGGTTTTTGTTCGCGCAGGCGTTTGGGGGGTCGGCGTTTGTAGGGGGTTCGCTCACTTTGGTGGCGGCGAGGGTGGCGAAGAATGGGTTTGAGTGGCGGGTTCGTATGTAGCCTTTTGAGGACGGGATTATAGTTAGCGGCATCCAAAGCAATTCATCTTTAGGTATTATATTCACGAATACTAAGTCCCAACCCATCAGGACATACCCACTTCCTCCATCTCCAATCGAAATTCGACCAAGGTCGAAAGTCACCCTTACTAATACCAGCCGCCGTTTTCAAATACCAGCTATTGTAAGGAGTAGGGTATATAAGTAAGTAGTACCAGGGACCAGAACATGATCCGGTATAACGTGGATTGTATTTGCAGTGTAGATAGGAGTAAAAGCTATGGTATTGCAATTTACCTTACCTAACCTCCTAACTTAGAGCGGGTGATAAGGTACCTTATGTATACGCGCCAAGGCTACAGTAATCCTAGATAATGCAGCCATAAGTTGACATGAACAATGACGATGCTAGAACCATCATAAAGCATGATTGAACTGGGTTTCCCAGCACCTTGTAATGATGTTCTATCATCTTTGTCTTTCTGATCCTCCACTTGTCATTGGTAGTCAACTGGAACTAGAGAAGGAGGAACGTCTTGAAGAAACGATGAATGTATAATTGTGTAAATGATAAATGTACCTTACCTTACCCACCCAACCTTTATCCCAGAAGCAACGCGCATGCATACAATCATGCTATGCCCCTGTGCAAAGTCACCGAGGCATACCGTAAAAACATAAAAAACCCATGACCCCATCCATACATTGCTTGTGCAACTACAATACCTTCTCCCGAGCCTCCTCTTGCTCCTGTTCCTTTGCCAATTGCGCAAGTCTGTTCTGCACGGCGGTATGTTGCTTGGAGTTCGCGCCGGACTGACTGCCTTTCCGTTCCTTCATGCCTCCAGAATAGCTGGCGCTGCGTGATCCCATGCGGCTGCCGCTCCTTGATCCAGGATTGGAACTGTATCCCGAAGGCATGCCGGAACCTCGCCTGCCGCCGGCGGCTTGGCTGGAATCTTTGAGCTGCTGCGCGAACGGCGAGCGCTCTCGCAGAACGGGTCCTTTCCAGTAGATGACGTAGACTGCCATGACGAGGAGGAAGGCGATGCAGGCGAGGATGGTCGAGGCGTCTTGGAGATGTTTTTTGCCGCCGATGTTGGAGAAGAAGGGGGTGGCGGGGATGGTGAGGACGCCGGCAAGGAAGTCGCGAGACCAGCCGTTGCCGCCGGTTGCGGAGGCGGAGTATGGGCCGTAGGCGCAGATCATGTAGTCGATGGTCGCCATGTAGATGCTGTAATTGGCGATGCCTATGATGGCGGCGAAGACCATGGAGCCGATCCAGTGGATGGGCGGGCCCCAGCTTGTCCAGGCGAAGCCGATGAGGCCGATGGGTAGGCATGGGGCTGTGTAGAGGAGGAACCAGAGGCGGGATTCGTACTGGGCTTTCTCGTCGCCGGGGTTGTCCTTGCGCTCTTGGATATTCCGTCTGATGGCTGGGATGAATGCGAACCAGGCGATGAAGTAGCCGATGAGGATGGGGATAAACGCGAGACCTACTTCGATGGGATTGAACCCGTACTTGTCTCCGTAGAGGAGGCTGAAGGACTGAATGAACATGAAGACGAGGGCGTCGCTGAAACCCGATAGGAGGGACAACGTAAGGACGATGGGCTCGGTCAAGAACATCTTGAATGGACGCCCCCAAGTGATGAGGACCTCTTTGAAGGAGAAACGCTCTTTGAAAGGTGTGATCTCATTGGGACCCCAGATGTTTTCGCCCTTGGCGCGTCGCTTCTTTGCAATTTTATCCATCATGATGGTGGTCCTGGTCTCAGGTACGAGCAACAGATGGGCGACCTGAATTGCCCCTCCGAAGATCAGCTGGATCCAGATACTCCATCGCCAGTTCAGCTTCTGCTCGGAAAAGCCACCGACCACGGGACCAAGGATGGAGCCTCCGACGGAAGAGAAGACGACAAAGGCGACGGCGTACTGCTGGTCATCCGATTCCCACATGTCTGCGATCATGCCTAGGGTGACGGAGCCCCCAGCAGAGGAAATACCGCCGAGCGCCCGACCAACCATGATCGAGGCGAAGTTCGGGGCGAGTGCGACAGGGAGCTGCCAGAGGTTGACCAAGCCCAGCGAGAGCTGGAGAATCGGCTTGCGTCCAAACTCCTCGCTCCATGGCGCCCACAGCTCGCATCCGAAAGCGTACAGTACGAGAAAGATCATGGCACCGCATCGGGCGGCCTGTTCACTCACCCCAAACTCCTTGTGGATCCCTTTGACCGCATTGGAGTAAAGACTGGTATTGAAGTTCATGGAGACCTGAACAAGGAAGATGATGGTGAGGATGGTCCACTTCTTCCAGGTAGGGAAGCCGAAGCCCAGCTCGTCGTAGCAGTCATCCTCCTTGATTTCGCGCCTGTCGTCCCCCTCGGCTTCCGCGCCCAAGGTTGGTCGCTTTGGAGCCTTCTCGTCAAAGTGGTCTGCAGTCTTGTTCTCGGTGGAGGAGGCTTCTGATATCGGGTCTTGTGCGTCGGCAGCTTGTGCCAATTGACTGTCGTTGGTGGGGAAATGGGCGACTTGAGGCATGATGGATGGGGATAGGCGGCTGTTGATGCAGGGTATCGATATGCGATGAGACTAGAAACACTGCAAGCTATGCTGATTTCATCCAGGTCGTCCTTGTCGCGCAATAATAGCAACCACGGAACATCAGCGACGATGCTGGTAATGGGAGAAAATGAAGGGATAACTTTGCGGGGAAGGGAGGGGATGATATGAAGAGAACTCCTCCTAGTACTAGTAGTAGAGAAGGAGCCTCGAGCGTGCCGCTTGGCGGAGGATTCACCACGTCATTGGTACAGATCTTGAGGCAAGTCCTGCCGGGGCGACTGATCTACCTCGATTAGGATTAGTTGGGCTTGCGGCCTGGACCCTTGATGATGCTGATCAGTATCTGATTGGCTGCTATGCCGATAGCCTACTTTTCCTCCATACTATGTACTAGTAGTGCCCGTGCGTCCTGCAGCCACACTTTACTCTTAGAAGCCCCGGAACACCCTCCGCCACCGCTACAAACTTCTTTGCTTGGCGACAGCAAGCTTTCATTCCCGTTGTCTGGCGCCGATATCATTCTATATTATTCTTCTTTATGCACAATATATTCTTCTTCTTCAGCAATCATATAAGTGAAGTCAACGCTTCGAACTCTCTCATGACGATCGTCACATCAAGCTTCCTGTGCCTCCCCCACCTTAAGGCCAAGCCTCAGAGGCTCCCGCAAGGACATTTCATCCGAAACCACCCAAGCCGCCACCTGGCCATACATAATCCCTGATCAACGTCCTCCGTCGTTGCAGCGCTGATCCTTTTCCCAACCCACTAACCCGTTATTCGCTAGTAACAGCTTTCCGCAGCCTTGTAAAGGAATCAGCAGCTCTGATCTGTCCCGAGGTAGGAGCCATATCCTGGTCGCGACGACAAGGCTACCTTCTCAATAAAAAGCAAGTCTCCTCAATTCAAATCCCACCAGATCATAACGGTCATCTTGACAGCTACACTCATTTCAAACATGGCACGATTCGTTGCGCTGGATGGCCTCCACCTCTTTACGAACCGCGGACGCAGCGAGCGGTCCATTCTCGCAAGCTCTGTCGCGAGCAGCAAGGCTACAACTATACCTGTACCCCGAGACAAGGGCACCCATTTCTACAGTGCCCCAATCCTTATATCAGGTTCTCAGCAATCTGTTCGTGACTTTCTCATAGGTTCGCAACACCTGTGTGTCTAATTGCTCCATTATCCTTTTACATTGTAGAAAACCTCGAATAGGCAGATTCCCAGAATTAAGTAACCTTACTCACATGCCTTCCCGCCTACAATGTGGCGAAGAACGATAGTAAATGTCTCTAGACCGATGCTGTCGTTGCCGGCCTTGATACGATCTCAACTGGACTCGTCAAGACGGCGACTGATGGTCTTGAAGGTCGTCGTTTCTTTAGCTTCCAGAGATCAAATACTAATCTCCGCTTGGATCGTTGCGGCTATACTCGATAATCGCTAGGGGTGACACTAAGGTATCTTTCTACATTCCGATCTCAGCTTTCCTAAGACTGCATTGACGAGCTCCTATGTGTCCAACAAATCATCAGCTCTTGGAGACTTTGTCACTGTTGAAGAATGAGTGTATTGAACAGACCATCTCAACTCAATTGTGTTTTTGGACTGCTTGTCAAGTTGCTCGCATCTGTCGTGCACTATCACATTGAGCAAGTCTACGCAAAGCACAGACATATTGCACGCCCTCATATCGTGTCGGGCATAGTCTATGCTATCTCTTCTCCCATCGCCACAGAGTACGACGTCAATGGAAAGCTTTGCTTCAATTTCTCTCATCACTTAATTCTGCAGTACTGGTAATGGTGGTATCAAGGCGATCTATCATTGTGGTGTTTAAGATGCGTTAGACTGTCCGACTTGATGAGCAAGGCTACCAACGTGGTTTTCCTGAGATTGGTTATCCTCCCGGCCCTTCATCGTCTTCTTTCTTCAGATTATATTTGCCACCTATTCGCGACCCTTTGTCTTCCTCCAAATGCTCTCAAGTTTACCCGGTCTAGGATAGCATGATATCTTCGATGGCCCAAAAGACTCGGCGGAGAATGGATGGTCAATCCCGGCCAAGCTTTCTTCTGCTTCTGCCAGAATTTACCATATAAGACCCACCATAGCCAGCGCGCAGTATCACGATTCCGAGAATATGAATGAGATTTACATATGCCGCGGAGCTAAAAAGATCATACACACAGTTTCCCAAACCCCTGGTGAGAACGCACTGACGAACGTCGCTCTCTAGGCTCTATACACCAACTACAGCAACTCTTTCAAGCATCGCGAAACGACCACCTATCACTATCAGTTTCCTCCCCAAAGCTGGCTGGCAATAGACCTGCTATCAGCTCAGCATCAGCTCGTCCCAAGTAGTGCCGTACATACCACCCGATCATAGCCCTGATGAACGCCAAGATTCTCCACACTATACAAGGTCCCCAGATTCACTTTAACGAGGCTTACAGTACCAAGTAAAGCGGATAGTCCTAGTACCTGGATGAGAACTGGGCTTCCGGCACGATCCGGCAATACTAGCGTATCAGATACCTTATGGTTCGGACTACCGGTCCGCCCTCTTGGACATCTTTGGAGTACGGAGCATAAAGAGGATATAGAACTGTCCAGCGGCGAGCAATAAACGAGGACCACGGCTGTAGATCCTAGATCCCAGTCAACGCAAAAACAGTCGCAGAAATCCAGGAGCAGGCGTAAGTCCCAACAATCATTCAGTCAAAACCCAGTCACGTATACTACATGTAAATCAACGTCGTCGCTTCGACAGTATCCATCCCCTATAGTCCTTCAAGGCCTTAAAACCAATTCATGGCCCGGCTCCAGAATATCTAAGAGTCCACGTGGAACTTTAATCTAACCTAATATAATATAATCGAACCCTTCATTAGCACAATTAATGGTACAAATCTATCGGCAGTCATTAAGGTAATCAAAGCCAGTATCAGCAAAGTACTCGTACAACACTCACCCTCTATATGGCCTTATCTCTTCGAGCCAAATTACCTCCTCAAAACTCAATTCGCGAAGTCTGATGTAAATTATATATATACAAACCCTCTTTACCCAGATACACTATCTCATGGAGTTTATATTTCTTCCTCATGTGACTTACCTCCAAAAGTGTTCTACTATCAGGTATCAAAATCTAGTTTTACCTAATAAATAGTTTTCCCACCCAAACCGCCCAACCCTAAAACTCCCCCCTTTCCACAAGCACAATTCTCCTCCATTTCCAGAAACCCCCTGTATCCATCGAAAAGCCTCTCCACTGCCCTTTACACCATGCTATACCGAAGCTCGCTACTAGCAATCTCGTAGACTCTTTGAAAAATTGAATTATGCCTTCCTAGAATCCTCTCTTCTTTTTCATACCCGTCCTTTTCGGCCTCGGCTTCTTATTGCGAAATACATGTTACGACTTTGATAGAGATTGTTGCTCGTGAACATCTGCTAAGCACTGCCACGGGATGGATATTTACCGCGCGGACGCGGTCTTTTGACGGCTGAGGTGTAGAGTCGGATAGGATAGGATGGGGAAGGTGGGTTTAGACTGCGGGCTGTGATTTATCACCGACTGACTGATGGCTTTCGTGATTAGGATTGGTAAAGATGATGTAGTGGTCTTAGTTTCTTTCTTTCTTTCTTCTATATATGAGATCTCTATACCCCCCAACACGAGACGCAGTACAGAGAGAAAAACCCAGACCCATCTAAATTGAACTTCACCGATGCATGCTACCATAGAATATGCACAGGTACTCACTCTTCTCCTTTCCTCTAATACCGTCCCAAAACCGGCTGTTCCTCGCCCGTAAACTCCCCATTAAGCGCCTCAAGACCATTATACAACTCCGCAATCTGCAACCCCCTCTTCCTCTCCCTCTCCACCCGCTCCCACGTCCAGTCTTCAGCATCGGCATCGGCATCGTTTGCCGTGAGTGAGGCGGCGATTATTTCGTCCGCGTTGTCGGGTGTTAGACTTGCTGCTACGGATGGTATGGCGATGTTGTTTGATGTTGTTTTTGCATCGGAGGTCGTATTTGTTAGGGGAGGAGGGGTTTCCGAGTCTGTAGGTCTGGGAGGTAGCAGTCCGGAGGCGCGGAGGACTCTTTCGGGTGGGATGGTGAGGCGACCCTTTTTGAAGACGTACTTTGCGATTCCGGTGGCGAAGATATGTGGATGTAGACCATTTGAGTCGACATTGTGTGCCTTGCCTTCCGTCCCCTTAACCTTCCTCCACGGCTGCAGCAAATGACCCTTCGGCTCAACAACCCCCTTCCTTACAAAATGCCCAACGATAAACAACCATTTATCATCCCACGTCAACACCCTCGTCCACACTTCAAACCCCTCATACGGCCTAATCTCCCTCTTAAAATTAACACTCACGCCCCCCAACCGACACGAAAACCCCCCCTTGTCGCCCGCCAGCTCCCGCCTCGTCTTCTCGATACCGTGCGTGCCCAGCGAGACGAGCAGCTCGAGGCGGCCGACGTCGAAGTCGGAGAAATAGGTGCTGTTGGATTTGTGGAGGTTGTAGTCGCATTCGAGGAAGGGGGAGCGGGAGGTGGTGATGAGGGGGCGGAAGAGGGCGGCGGGGCCGAGGTGGGAGGCGAGGCGGAGGCGGGAGGAGCGGAGGTGGGTGAGGAGGCCGGTGAGGAGGCGGAACTGTGGGGGGGGGGGGGGATGGAGGTCAGGTGGGGGGATTGGGATGGGATGAGGTGAGGGGGTGTAAGGTACGTACGTGCCAGGCGAAGGGCAGGCTTTTGAGGTTTAGGAGGGCGAAGAGGATGGCGAGGAATTTCCAGATGCCGCAACGGCTGGATAGACCGAGTATTTCGCGTATAGACTTCAGGTTGAGGGTGGGTGCCATGATGAATTGGGGGGAGGGTATTGGTGAGGGCGTTTGTTTGATTGAGGCTCTCAGCTCACTCTATACAAACAAAAGGACAATCCCTCGGTGTCATGTCTCCGAGATTAGCTGAGAGACGGCGCTCCTGAAGGATGTATGGTCACAGGCGCCTGCCCCCAACATAACTGTTGCTTACTCCGTTCACTTATGTATTCTACCAATGCCGAGGCATCTCTGTAGGGCTGAGCCGCTGCTTGGCACTATTGAATCTTAGGCCACTTCAGGCCGGAACACTCTCTAAAACAGTTGAATATTTTACGCTCCAAAGCATTGTGATTCACTGTATTAACATACCAAATAGGAAAACGACGATGCCCTGGTAGAGGAATGATAAAACATCAGGGGTAAAATGAATGAAATTGTAAATCTCCCGAAGCGATCCCATCACACTGGAAATCGAAAAACTTTATATATCTCACTATTCCCTAAAAGCCGTGATGTGCCTGTTATCAGTGTGTTGCAAACAAAGTGGTTATTTTCAGGATGTGAAATGATGAGTATGAGGTAAGTCACGGAGACTGAGTACGTATCTACACACTGCTATCTACAACAGACTCCTCTTCTGCACCAAGCTCATATATCCTCATCGTCCTCTTGCACCTGGCCCTGTACAGCCTTCCCATGCCCATTCAGCTTCCGCATCACAATATCCTCCTGCCCCGTCATAGCCACAGCTTGCCTCCCACCCTCCGAAGCCTCCAAAAACTCTCTCAAGCGCTTCTTACCCTCTTCTAGCGCCTGCGCTGATGCCGCATTCGCCATTTGATACATAGGACCCCACAGGTTCAGCGTGTAGGTAACGTAAGCGCCGGCAGCGGCCATGATTAGGAAGATGAAGTAGACTGGGTTTCGCAGGACTGTTATCATATTAGTATGGAGTATGGAATCTTGGAATGAGATGAGTTCGGATGGTGGGAGCTTACCGGCAACGATCTCGTTCCACCCCAGTGCCAGAAGCAGACCGTAGAAATACAGCGGAACCTGGGTCATGCCGCCAATGGCACTTCGTTTCGCTTCGACATATACACCATCCGCGGTCTTCTTGAAGCGCGTGGTGACATCTTGTCGTTTTGCATCGCTCAAGATCGTCATCTCCTCTTCTAAGCTCTTGCCTTCGTCCTCATCAACGCCACCAATCGGCGCAAGATCTTCTTCGTCTGCTGGCGTGGCGTCGGGCGGTGCATTGCCTATCCAGTCGTCCAACGGCAGCGGTTCGGTTGTCTGCGATGACTGGAAGCGAGACAGCAGCGGTATCAGAGTCAGAGTTGACTCGCGTGCTTTCGTATAGATTCCCTCGATGTCATCGGTAGGGCGCCATATCCTAGGAACACCGGCTTCATCGTAGCGAAACTTGTCTTCGAAATTTTCCCGAAGCTTCAAAAGCAGATTGCCTTCCATCATTTCCTCGTCAATCTTTGCCCGTAGGACTCCCCACGACTTCCGCCGTAGCCTCCACAAGCCCACGTCGACTTCACCTACGCTGGCATCAAAGCTCCGGGCTCTATCCGTGAACCTCCGCTCGGCGTCCTCCACCGTCTTGACGAAAACGCTCCATATGCGGTCCCAGATCTCTCGCTCGCTCTGTCTTTCGCCTTCGTCTGGAGCACCACCTCCGCCGCGCCCAGAACCAAGAGCATTGAATTCTATGCCTACAGATTCGCCCAGCCGTGACCGTACCCATCTTTCGACGCGGGTGGCGAGCCGCCGCATCTCATCCCGTCGGAGTCTACCGCTAACCTCGCCGAGTTCCTTCTGGTAGAGCGACATCTCTTGCTTGTAATTACTCCATGGCGCTCCTTCGACCAGAACGCCTCTCGCTTCTTTGTCGAATTTCGATAACGCACTCTTCTTTTCCCTATCCACAATCTCTGCGAAATCGTAGCTTGCGCCCTTCTTTTGTCCTGCTTTGACAGCATTCGACACGGCGTCGCTGAAATCTCGGATACCTGATTTATGCGCCGCAGACAGTTGGCCTTGAAAGAGAACCTTCAGCCGACTATCAATCTTGGCCTCAAGTTCACTCTTCTTGCGGGCATAGACACCCTTGTGGTATCGGCTGGCCTCGGTCTCGAAATTCTGGACTGTCTTCATCCTTGCTGTCCGCATCGCTGCTCCTAAACCGCCCAGGATTTGGGGGTTGCCCAATCGCGCGCCCTCTGCTTGCTTGTTCTCGAATGGAATTATAGTCTCATCGAAGCCTACTAATACCTCACGTGATATCTCATCGCACCTGAACTGGGCCATCAACTCTTGTTGTGTTGGCAAGTCCAGGTCCTTATTGTTCACAATCTGATCCCAGACTTGTTCCCCATATATCGAGAAGCCGTCAGCAGGTATCCGTCGGTGGTATTCTGGTAGGAAAACACCGCCTTCAAATTCCTGCTCCCCGCGCAGAGGATCTCTCCTCGGGTCTCTATGCCCCTCCCGGAATCTTGTCCCTAGCTTTGCGACCTCTGAAACGAACTTTTCTGGCTGAAGTATCTTGTGGGGTAAAGTTGCGAACGCAAAGTCGAAGTAGTCTTCGATCTTCGACTTGTCCAGGCCTGGAGGTTTATTCAATCCTGACCATATTCGGGTCAAGTCTTGGATCAGGGTATTCCGTAGATTCGCTAGCGGTGTTGTGCCGAGATGATCACGTATGACGAAGAAGAGTAACGATCGAGGATTTGATCTGGGATGTGTGAGCGAAGCCGGCACGAAAGCATTCAGACGTACTTTGAATTTTTCAGAAACAGTTCCAGGTTGACCTCGAAGACCACCTTGAGCAATCCCATATTTGCGCCCTGGTACAAGCCGACTTGGTGTTCCCAAATATTGACGATCAAAACCTCGCTCGTAGCCAGAGCGAACAAGGCACTTTTGCGCTCGAAGTCCTGATCTTCCCCGCGCTCTCGGCCATCAGTCCCTTCTACATCCATGACCAATATATTTTCCGCCATGCCCTTCGACTCGGCAGTTGTATGCGTTTTCTTGTTTTTCGACATCCAAATCCCCTTCGTTGTCTGTCTCCTATCGTCCTCCGCCATCACGCCAAACTCGGTACCGAAGAGATGGTTGAGCAGTGTCGACTTGCCAGTAGACTGTGATCCAAAGACGGAGATGAGGTGGTAGTTGAAGCCAGCCGGAGAGATTTTCTCGAACGAGAGGTATTGAGGAAGCGTAGGACTACACAGCGCAGGAAGTCAGCGAATGCGAAAGGCTCGAATCGGGCAAGTAGCACGGACTTGAATTCCTGATTCTCGTTGATCACCTGTATCCCATGGTCATACTGCTCCTTGGTCGGCTTTTCCCCCATGTTGGCGAAGTGACCGTTCACAGACATGATGGAGGGCGCAGTTGGATGTCGAGTACTGTTTGGGGGACGACTCTCCCTGCGCTCTCTATTAGGTGATAACACAGCAGCCATAATGACGATATAGCAAAATATACAAGCTAGGCCGATGGAAGCTAGCACAGCGCGTGACGATAGAGTGTGATAGTTGTACAGAGAGTGACGGATGGTGGTGCTGTCAACACCTCTTCTGGTTGGTTAGCTCGCCGGCTTCCAGGTCGCTTCTGACAGCGCCAAGAAATCTTGGTACCACTAGCTGGCTAGCGTCCCCGGTAGTACTTCCGGAGAACGGAGAAACAACGAACAACATATTGCACGAGGAGTCTTTACAAGAACCGCTGTCGAATTGTAACAATTTCCAAAAACACAACTATGTATCAAGAATTATTATAACGCCAAATCATGCTTTACGTATGCAGAAACACTTGTTGTGTTACAAGAAATCAAATAGACTGAAACCCCCTTAGTGAGTGGCAGAGTATCTCGAGAGCCACCACCGGGGATTACATTGTCTTCTGAGAGATTGCAAGTCTGGGACAGCACAATAGTTCTATGAATTGACCCTTTTTCGTTCAGCTGACATGAATGGCGTTTGTTTTATTTTCATTACCTTTACCACCATTTGTGCTACAGCCTCCTAGCAATTCAGCTCCTGCACCTTAGCTGCGAAAAGCATATCACCGACAATTCCGAATTCAACGTTCGAGCATTACCTCCTCTGTTTTTACCTATCCGGACCTTACTGGGCGCAATCAGAAGCTGGTCAGTATTCTTAGTACAAGCTTTAACTTCACCGTCTTAGTCTAGATAAGTTTGCTTTAGCAAAGTATATATATAATTTCACAACGATGGCACGCGATGCACCAGATAGCTTCGCCAGCCTTGTTGCTGGTGAAACTCACGATCTTGGTATTTCAGGCGCCCTTCAATTCGACGCAAGGCCTCGACCAATGGGACCGAATGAAGAACCGTACCCGACGCCGAGGCCCCATGGGATATCTGACTATCCTCCTCGGCCTATCACCGAGGATAATCTATCTCATGGGGCGCACCGGCCCATTGACCTCATCCGCCTTACTTTCCAACCCTATCAGATTGAACAGTTCAAGCTTGACCAGCATTGTCCGGACTATAGGCTCATACGAACACCCTGCGCCATCGCTTTCAATTGCTGGCGAAGAGATGTGGTGAGGCAAGAAGGATGCGAAAGGCTAAACTGGGGAGCTTGTGACGCGCCGGACTCGAACATCATAATCTTATTCATCTGTATGAGCTTCAGTTCGGATGAAGCCGAGTCAGCGACTAATCCTAACTTTAGGCTGGGCGGACGTATCTGCACAAGTTGCGGGCCACAATCTGATGGCCGAGCTACCTGAAGACTTTACCGATCTATTGAGCAGAAGTCCAGAGTTATTCAATTTACCATCAATATGCTGTCCAAATCTCCGAGTCTTAATCCCTTCCTTCGAAATCGCGTTTTTCTACTGCCCAACCGCAAGCGTTGATAGAAAACACTTCGAGCACTATTTCTGGTCCTTTCAGATGTACATCCTTAGTCATCCTAGACCAGTTTTCATCGCTGACACTGCTAGAACCCTTCTTACTGACGCCATTACCGAGAACGGGAGGAAGGCTTGGCTCAGCTATGCGGGTTCCAATATCGGTGGCGGGTGGTGTTCTCAAACCATCAACATTGACGGCCAAGACGCCGACGTCTTCATCGGACTCAACTCTTGGCAGAGTGTAGCGGCGCGGAAACAGTGGTACGACGACTTTTCCAAGATGTCGTATGACCAGATCGGGTGGCGGGTCGATGGGTTGAAGAGGCTGGCATCGCTGGGCGTGGATTCTTACTGTCTCCCACTGAGTCAGAATGACGAAGAGTGGATAAGTAGATATGAGCGGTGGGGTTTCCCAAATGGTGGAGCGAAGCCTCGGAAAATTGTTCATGTACCGTTAGGCTTTGAGGTCTTGTGAGCGGTCCTCCCAAGTTGAAAGATCTGCAAGATACAATACCAAGAGTTCGAAGATGATACAACCGTCCGACTGACCCACGGAAACCTGGGGTGGCCCGAATGTGACAGTTCCCAGGCTCGTCAAAGACCATTATGCCAATGCCCAGTGCCGAGCTCAGAGCGCTAAATACCCCACGCTCTAATCGCGAGTGCTTTAGGAAATCATAGCATTTGCCGCAAATAGTCATTATCTTCATATCATACAACATAACCAACGACGATGTTCAGGAGGTATACAACACACCCCGTTGCTAATCCCCGTACCGCAAAGTTATGATGTTCGCCATTGGTTCATTTAGTTGAATCTTCCTCAAGGGCACGCTGGTATAGATACTACAGTGCTACGCATGAACTTCTGCGGGGCTTATGTTGGGAGTTGTGCGCTTGCTAATGGTAGGAAATGGTATCTGGGATGGGAGAAGAATATGGGAGGAGAGAGGATTCTAGGGCTGTATATGGGATGGGTGGGGGAGTTGGAGTGGAGTGGGTGAATGTTGGTTGGTTGGAGGGTTAAGGGTTTTGATGGTAGATCAATTGACATAGGGCTTGGAGTGTCGTGAATATGAATGGATCGATTGGATGATTGTCTCTTTCAGGTGGATTTGGTGAGACGTTCGATGTGGCGAAACGTGAGATGGATGGGGTTTTAGGGGGTTGGAATCTCGAGCTGATCGATGAATGAGATGGTGGGTTGTGAATGTACACGTCGATCCTCGAACGCTGTAGGAGGGATGAGATCGTAGACGTCGACGTTTTGTGGGACTCGGGTTGTGGAGGTTGTGCTCGATGATGGATGACGGATCGAGTAATCCCATGGAGTGTAAGTAGATCGCCATAGGGATGCTTGGGGTATGAGACGTATGGCGAGCTGCATCGTGGCAGGCAATATTGTTTCACACCTCGAGTCGTTGTTGGTATGTGGATTTCTTCAATCAAAGGCTCATTACGAGCTAGGAATCCAAAGTCAGGACTTGATGCAGCAAACGAACGATTCCCCTGTGCGATGTTGGACAAACAAGTCGGCTATGATGGAAAGCCGGACGTCGACTGGAGTTCGCACGGTGGCGTTCAGCAAAGAGGATGTAAACTTGAACTGAGTCCCTCAGAACGGTTCGCGATGCTCCAATGTAACATTTGAGAAAGACCAGATTCAAAAACACTCAACCCAGTAATACTCGCAACCAATATGATGCTCCACGGTTTCTCTTCCTTCCTGCCCTGTGCTTTGCATTGAGATATGGCAAGACTTGACACTCGGCGTGATGTAATCCCCAAATTTGATCCCTTGGTACTGTATTGCTATGATATAGAAAAGAAGACGGAGCTGCTCCAGGCTGAGGAGAGGAAGTAGCCCCAGAATCTGATCCATGACGGCGACTTCGACGTAATCGTCTATCCTAAGATCAAGATGGGTCAAGGTCTCACGATGCGCGGCTAGTGCTCCCAGCATCGGAGCTGTGAGAAACATTGACTGACATGCTGCCGTCAAATGCTTGATCTGGAAATGCCTCAGCGGTTCGAGATTCTGCAGTACATAGCTGGTAAAGCTAACATGCGGATGTGCCTCTTTTATTAAGACCCTGGAAATGTGATGAAGGTCGTATGGCCAGTGTGTTAGTTTCATGGTGTGGAGATATGGTAGCGAATTGAGTACTGCGAGTGTCTCTTGAGGTGTCGATAGCGACATCCCCGACCACTCCAGAGAGTGAATGTTTTGGAAACCCTGGAGATCGGAAAGGTTCATGAGGTCCGAGATCACATTTAGGACTGATAATTTTGGACAACAGGTTGCGACTATTCGTAGAAACACTGCCTGAAATTCAATTTGCCCAGGAAACGAGCGATGGTCGCTTGAATCCAGGTGGAAAAGAGCATGCCGGAGATTTGGTATAGAAGAGAAGATCTGACGGGTGATCGCGAACATGTCGTTGGTACTCGTTATTGACGAGGAGGGTGGTATCTGCCAATCAAACGTGCATTGATCGCCTTCGTCCAACGTGAAAGAAGTACGGCGGAAGTTGGGTTCAGAAGAGTCGATATTCTGGGAGAACACGATTATATGGCCGCTATGTATTAGAGAGGAAGATGATTCTTTCGCTGCATCTTGTAAGGCGGGGACTGTGCATTTACGCAAGACTACATCAGTGATCTCCTGTAGAAGCTCTGCTTTCCCCTTCATTGTCCAGGTCCAAAACCTTCCCAAGGTGAAAAACTGTCGCTCTCTAAGTACCATTGGGAAGGCTTCAGAGCGGGTCTGATGGCAGACAGATGCGATTGCGGGGCGGTTGCGCCATTCACGGGAAGACAATTCATCGAAACAAAGGGAGTAGATCTGCTGTCTTAGCTCTGGAGGGATGCTCAGGAAGGTTGGGCATGGTATCGACATCCTTCCGTTGATCATAAACCCGTCCAATATGGGACTGATTTACGGAAAGTCAGTGATGCCGCAATGGAGCGTGTAGGGATAGCAATAGTGGGATTCAGACTGTTCTGTAACTAGGAACAGATCAGTGATTCAACTTAGGTAATCACTGTTTTGCCACCTGAATCAACTTTTGATTCAGTGATCTGTTCCTAAAAACTGTTCCAGCTCGAAGAGCTGTTTCTGTTGGAATTCAGGCCGGGTCAACCTCGGTAGTTACTAATCAGGACTAGTCAGGGGGCCTTAGCAGACTAGTAGAGATTTCTCGTAATAGTTATTCCATTCTATATAGCTATATCTATCTATTAGTTATTAAATACTATTATACTATACCTAGAATTATATATAAATAACTTATTAATTATTATACTATTTAATAGGTTATAAGCCTAGGTTTAGTATAACCTAGGAACTATATAATTTATATAATAAGCTTTTTAATAAGTCTTAGGATAGTTTTAGAAGTATTATTCCCTAGACTATTTATTATTAATAATATAATAGCTAACTATTATAAAATTTAGAAGCTTAAAGGTAAAGAGAATTATAAGTAATAGGAAGTAATAGTTTAAAACTATCTTATTATTAATAACCTAGATCTTATTATTAATTCTAAATACCTACCTCTAATTTAGATTAAGTCTATTAAAGGAGGCGTACTACTTATTAATAAATTATAAGATAAATATATTAAGAAGGAAAAAATAGCCCTTACTACTATCTAGACTACTTATATACTAGCTATTTATATTATAATTAAGAAGATTATAATAGCTAAGGATATATAAGTAAAATTAAAGTTATTATATAAGATGAAGTCTTATATAATAAGAAGAGTAGTCTTCTTTACCTTAATAGCCCTTTAATCTAATTAGTTTAAAGACCTTTACGCCTACTTTACTAAGTTTAATAAATATAGGAACTAGCTAGAGTAAATAGGAACTCCCTTATATTAAGATTTTCTAACCTTAATATTTAAAAAGGTCTACTAGAATATATAGAATAAATAATTTATACCCTTACTAAGATCTCTTATTCTAGGAAGGAAGATATTAACTTTAAATATATTATTATATTACTTATTAATAGAGATCTAGCTAATAAGGCTAAGGATACTAGGGCTTTTATTAGTAATTTTAGTAAATAACTAAAAGTAGGCTAATATTAAAATAATAGATATTAAGGTAGTAATAGTAAGAAGTATACCTTTTATAATAATAATTATAATATTAATACCTATTCTCATACTTATCTAGACCTCGTACTAGCGGGATTTACCTCTAAAATAAAGAAAGAGCTAGAAGCATAGAATAATTATTAGTAAAATAGGAAAGGTCCTAGTTATTAATAGAGTAAATAAAATCTTTTAAATAAATAAAAATAAGATAAATCTTATACTACTTACTTTAGATATAACTTATAATAAAATAAGTCCTATAAGATTATTATTAACTTAGGGGACTAGAAGTATACCTTCTAAGACTACTCTAAGTTTACTAACTATTTACTAGTTTAGAATTATATAGTATTAAGACCTACTAAGGGTAGGCTAATAAAAGTTAAGGGTATTAGGATAATATTAATCCTAGTAATTATTAATAGTAGATTTAATAATTTTTTATTAACTAATATCTATTTTATTCCTAATATAATTTTTATATTTATATTTATATTTTATACTCTATTATCTAGCTACTTAGAGCTAATAAGGGCGTTCTAACTCTAGTTTTTTTAAAGGAAACTATAAAGTATAGAAGAAAACCTCTCTTACCTACCTAATTTATTATATTACTTCTACGCCTTTAGATACTATATACTATCCTCCCCCTTATACTCTATACTACTCTAGTATTAGATCCTAATATCTATATACTCCTCTCTCTTACTAGGGCTACGCCCCTTTCTCTACTCCTAAAAGGTTTATACTCCCTTAATTACCCTCTTACCCTTCCTTATATAATTTAACTAATACTAATAAGTACCCCTAGCCCTCCTACTATTCTACTACTACCCTAGCTACTCCTCTCTTATACTATCTAGTATTAAGGTATCCTTTTCTCTTAAACTTATAATATATAAGTCGCTACTATTACTAGCCTAATAAAAGGCTTATAATACTCTTATTAGGAACTACTATATATCTTTTTTATAATATATAGGAGGGAGCTATTATAGTTATTAGTAGGGTATAAATATATTTTATTACCGCCTTTATATTACTATTTCTTAGTACTAGGCCGTATAATAATCTACTTATAAGAGAAAGTAGATTATATTAAAATCCCGCTAGTTATACCTATAATTATAGGGTTACTACTCCTACTCCTACGCGTAGTTATAGTCCTCTTAACTAGGGGGGGTAGCCCTAGCCTAATATTCTAACTTTTCTACTTAGTATAATACCTTCTATCTCTTAACCTAGAGTCTCTTATATATAGAGCTAATACTACTAGCGGGAACTAAGATAGGTATTATTATATATATTAAGGGCGCGCTCGCCGCGTATATAAAAGCTTTATATAAGGAGCTTTACTACTAGATAATATCTTAGTTTTATTCTAACTATATTTAAACTAAAGACCTCTTAGCTCTATTAATAAGTAATAGGTTTATAACTAATACCGCGTATAAGTAGATCTTATTACTAGCCTAATATAATTTTTTATTAACTAATATCTATTATATTTCTAATATAGAGTTTAATCTCTTATTAACTACCTAACTAGACTTATAAAGTTATAAGTATATTAATAGTAATAGAAAAGAGATATTTTATAATAAATAAGGGTAGGAGGTATTATAAGCTTTCTTATATAATAGGATATACTAGCTAGAAATAATATAGATATAATAAATAAGAGCCTTCTACCTTAAATTATTTATACTAGCTAAGAATAACGCGTTATAAACTTAATAGTATAAGTAATATAATTATATTAGTATAAAAGCTACTAAAGTAATAATATATACTACTAATATTAATTATAAGGCTACTAATTACTTATAAAAATATAAGTTATAAGAATTATATAAAAGTTATATATTAGGGAAAATTACTTAAATACCCTTAAGAATACCTATATATAGAGTTACTATCCCTAGCTAATACTAGTATATTAACCTAGTATTAGCTAGCTATATAACTACCCTTAAGGGATATACTAATATAATAGTCTTTATATATAAGGTATTAGAATTTTCTCTTATAAACTATATATCTAGTAAGGGAGAATTACTAATAAAACTCGCCTTTAGAATAAAATACTAGAAGAATTAGGAGTATTAACTAGCCTTTATCTAGAGTAATAATAAACTCGCCTAGGGCTATAAATATTAATAGATCTATAAAGAGAATAGGATATAATTAACCGCGTTAGTACTATATAACCTATATTAGAATAGGATTACTAAGAGAAAGAACTAGATACTATTTAGTAAAGCTAGAATAGTCCTTATTAATACTAGACTACCTTAGGAGTTCTAGGGTAAGGCTATTTACTATATTAATTATATTAAGAACCTTATACCTAGTAAAGATAGGAAGTCCCCCTTTAAGAAATAGTATAGCTTTAAACCCCTATTAATATATCTAAAGCCTTTTAAATATTAATACTATTTATTTAATATATTACTAAATAAGAAGAAACTAGATAATAAGGCTATTAAATACCGCTTCTTTAATTATAATAATAAGAGTATCTACTATATATAAGATATTAAGGGATAACGTCTTATTAGGTTAATATATATTATATTTAATAAAAAGGCTATTATAGTATTAATAGAAGATAATAAGCTTCTAGTAGATAGAGAAGATAATAATAACTATATTATAAACCTCCTAAGCTACCTCTAATTAGACTAATTAGATTATAATAGTAAGGTCTTAAAGAGAGTACCTCCTTCTAATTAATAGAGTATTAAGGGAGTATTAAATAGTATTAAAAATACTAAAATTACTAATAATACTAGTAACTCTAGTAATAGATTAGTAATAACTCTTCCTAATAACTAATTAGTATTAGGCCTAACTAATAATATAAGTAGGCTAACTAGTCTAAATAGATATAATTAGGATAATCTACCTAAGTTAAATTAATATAAGTTAAATAATTAGATTATAAGAATTAGTTAAGTAGAGTTAGAAATATTAACTATTTAAAATTAAAATAGTTATAATAATTAAACACGCTAAATTACTACTAAAATACTCTTAACTATTATTAATAAGATATTAGCTAGGAATAGTAAATCCTAAAGATTATTCCTAATTTATTATATTATTCTACTTATAATAAACTACGGATTAATTATAACTAGATTAATAAGCGAGGCTTAAAGTCTTCTAATAACTCTAATAGGTTTAAGGCTATACTTACTTATATTATCGCTATTAGTAAAGAGCGTCCCTATCTAATATTAATAGATAAGGCCCTTTAAGGGCCTAATAATAAGAAATAGCTCGCTACTACTAAAGAAGAATTAGCTAACTATATTAAGTAGGAGATATAGAAAATACTATATAAGCTACTCTAGAAGGTATATATCTTACTAGGAAGATAGGTCCTATCCTATAAATATAAGCTAATAGGTAAAATAAGTAGGTATAAGGCCTAGTAAGTAGTTAAGAGCTTCTACTAAATTAAGGGGATTAATTTTAATAAGACCTTCTTATTAACTTTAAAGGTATTATTATAATATCTTCTTCTTACCCTAATTACTAAGTATAGGCTAGTTATTAAGTATTTAGATATTATTATAATATTTCTAGAATTACTTATTTAGAAAGAAATTTAGGTAGAATAACTATATTACTTTACTAATAGCTAGTAAGAATACGCCTATTAATTAAATAAGGCTTTATATAACCTTAAATAAGTATCTTATAAATAATATAAGACCCTTTATAAGGTACTTAAATTACTAAGATTTAATTACCTTAAGTATAATTATTATATATTTATTAATCCTATAATAAAAGTTATTATTATAGTATATATAAATAACTTATTATTTATAATATATAATTAGGACCTAATTACCTATATAAAAAATAAACCTAATAAGAGGTTTAACTTTAAATATATAAGAGATTTAAAAGACTATCTAGGTATAAATATTATTAGAAATCTAGATAAAAAGTCTATTTAAGTTAATTAGATAAAATATAATATATAATTATTAAGATAGCTTAATATAAAGAATTATTTACTAGTAAAGTCGCTTATAAAATAGGCGTATATTACTATTACCCCTAATAGCTATTAAGTTATATAGCCCCCTTATCTAATAGGAAGGCTTATTAGTCCTTTATAAGAGTACTTAATTAGTTAAGTATTATAACTAGGCCTAATATTACTTATACTATTAGTACCCTAAGTTATTCTCTTTATAACCCTTCTCTATAATATATAAATATAGTAAAAAGGGTATTATATTACCTAGCTAGGATAATTAATAATAGTCTAATCTACTAACTAAGTAAGAATAATAGCTTAATAGGTTTTATTAATATATCCTACTATAATAATTATAAGATATCTCGCTCTACTAGAGTATATATCTATAAACTATTTAATAGCCCTATTACCTAGTAATCTAAATTATAAAAGCTAGTAGTAATATCTATATATAAGTCTAAATATATTATTATAATAGAAGTATATAAAGAAGTACTATATCTTAGTCTTATACTAAAAGAGCTAGGGTATAATAAGGGAGTAGTATTAGTACTCTTAAATATTAATAACTAGGTAGTTATCAAATTAACTACTAACCTAATTAATTATCTTCTTACTATAATAGAAAATACTAGAATTAGGACTCTAATCTTATCGTAGCTTATTAGTTAGTCTATAAGTACCCTAGATTCCTTTCCTAGACTAGCGTAAATATTAGAACTCTAATATTTCTTTATATCCTACCTACTTATATACTAACGCTTTATAATATTTTCTATTTAAATAAAGTTATATAGCTTATTTTTAGCTATCTAACGCTTTAAAAATAATAAAAATTAATATAATAGTTTAAAAGATATATCTAAATAAATAGTTTTACCTACTAATATTAATCTAACTATCTAATATCTTAGCGTAATCCTACCGCTTAACTAATTTTTTCTCCCTACCTTATTTTTATTATTTAATACCTTACTATAGATATTATTCCTCCCCCCTATAATCTACGCCTTATAAGCTATATTAATTATCTTTAAAGTATATAATATTACCCTTTCTATACTAAATATAACTCCTCTAGCTCCCTATTAATACCTTCTAAGCGCGTAGCTCTTTCTAAGCTAGACCCTAATACTATTTATAAGAGGCCTAGATCTTATAAGAGTAACGGTATAAGGTATACTAGACGCCTAAAGAATACTAATTTAAGAACCTAGGTTAGATCTAGGAACCTACTAGTAAACCCTAGATATATTACGTTAATATAACCTCGCCCTAGAGAAATATTATTAGGTACTCGCCCTTATAACTACCTTAATAATAGTATTACTCCCTAGTAGTATATAGCCCTTATTAATATAACTATTTAAGTAGTTATTCTACTAAGGAATACCTAATAACCTACCCCCCTAGCATTTAAAGAAGCGTCTTAAGAAATTACTCCCTAACCTCCCTCTAAATATAATTAAAGTACCTATTACTAGTATACTTAACGGGGGGCTAATATAAAGGATAATACTAAGTACTAGCCTCCTATCTAATAAGGCCTGTATTAACGGCGGTATTATATATATTAGGGGTAGATACTAGGCTAAGGATATTAAGTATATAGGGATCCCTATATAATAAGATATATAGAGCTTTGTAAGGTTAATAGATTATTTAATATTATTAGTAATATATACCCCTATTATAATATACTATTATAAAAAAAAATATAGTAACTTAGAGGATAGTTAATAGCTATATTATAATAGTAGGAAGAATAATTAGTTATCCCCTTACTAGTTATATAAGCTAGCTAATATTAACTTATTACCTAAGGGGCCTTAAAAGGAGGCGGAGCTTAGGGTATAATTTATTAATAATTTACTTAGTAATATAGATAATATTATTATTAATAGATAGTCTATAAAAAGGAGGACTATATATAGTAAGGAATTTTTAGATAATATTATTAGCTATAATATCTATCTATCCTTTACTAGTAAGGGTATAACTAATATAGATACCTACGTTAATTAAACTACCTTCTAGATCTAGGGGTCTATTTATTATCTAATAGGTCCTCTTATTACTAATAATAGATTTAGGCTAAAATTCGCCTAGATCTATATATTAGATAGTATATATAAGTAACTAGATATTTATTATTAATATTTTAATAATTTAAATTAAGATACCCTTACTTCTACTTAGTATACCCTCTAGTCTATTAACTTATATATCTAGGGGTTTAAATCCTATTATAACTACCTTAAGGAGGATTAACTATAATATCCTATTAATATTATAAGCGTCTATATTTAATAGCTAAATCTTCTTACTATAATAGAATATATGTAATTTCAAACCCTAAAGATCTCCCGGACCCCTTATCTAATAGATTTATCGCTTTATACCCCTATTTAACCGCTTTTAATTTAGCTTACTTTTACGAAGAATATTAAAGTTGTAATATTCTTCGCATTCTAGCTGACTATATACCTACCCTTCTTATAATTTTTAAATTAATTAAAGTTTTTCGGCCTCTTCTAAGGAACTTAACGCTATTAAAATTATAATAATCGGGTTAGTAGTTAAGAAGATATATCTAAATAAATAGATTTTCCTACTAAATTCTATGTGCTAACGGCTAGAATAATTAGATTAATAATAAAAACCCTGTTATTATTTATAAATTACCTATTCTACCACCTTACCTACTAACGTGTCTAATATCGGTCTAAATAGGGGGTAATATCCGTCTCATTGCCAGGTATGTAACGCTGTTAGAATAATCTATATCGGTCTATTAGTGCATGTATATGATATGGCTAATGCTGTCGCATACACAGGCCGGCTACCTACCTACCTACTAACGTGTCTAATATGCTCCCTACTATTCACCTCACCTACTAACGTGTCTGATATCGGTCTGAATAGGGGGTGATATCTGTCTCATTGCTAGGTATGTAACGCTGTTAGAATAATCCATATCGGTCCATTAGTACATGTATATGATATAGCTAATGCTATCGCATTTACAGGCCACCTACCTACCTACTAACGTGTCTAATATCGGTCTAAATGGGGGGTAATATCCGTCTCATTATCAGGTATGGAACGCTGTTAGAATAGGTGCATGTATATGATATAGCTAATGCTATCGCATATATAGGCCGGCCACCTACTAATATATCTAATATACTCCCTACTATCCACCCCACCTACTAACGTGTCTGATATCGGTCTAAATAGGGGGAAATATCTGTGTTATTAATAGCCTAGTATATCTAATATACTCCCTACTATTCACCCTACCTACTAACGTGTCTAATATACTCCGTCACCTACTAAATGCCAGGTAGTAGGGGTGATTTTCTGACGTAAAAATCTTGAATTTTTATAGGCATTTTCTAGTCTTAAATAATAGGATAAAGGTACTTATAATTAGCTTACCTTTATAGAAGTTACTTATATTATAATAACTCCTAATAATACTATAAGAAGCTGGATTAAGTAGGATATCTATATTAAAACTATTAAGGAGGGCCTTATATTAATCCCTAATTAATATCCTTCTTATATAACCCTCTAATATCTACTCCTATTTCTATTTAGTAAATAGTTATAGTATAACTACCTCTTATTAGCTAGCTATTAGTTTCTAGGTAACTATCTATTATATATATCGCGACGGAACTATATTATTAATATACTTACCTAGTATACCTTAATTAGTAGTAATAATAAACTAGAGTAGGAAGAGAGTAGTAACCCTAAGTAGGAACTAAACTAGTATATTACTAGCGAGTATATACCTTAAGGTTATAGTAGGTCTTAGTAAGTAATAAGATAATAATTTTATATAAAATAGATATAAGTAAGACTATCTTCTTACTATAATAGAATATCCCTAATTTCAGACCCTAAGCTTATCGCAGCTTATTAGTTAGTTAATAAGTCCCCTAGATTCCTTTCCTAGACTAGCGCGAATATTAAAAGTCTAATATTTCTTTATATCCTACCTATATCTATACCTACGCTTTATAATATTTTCTACTTAAATAAAGTTATATAAGATATCTATAACTATTTAAAGCTTTAAAATTTATAAAAATCGGTGTAGTAGTTTAGAAGATATATCTTTATAAATAAATTTACCTACTAAATTCTATATACTAACGGCTAGAATAATTAAATTAATGATAAAAATCCTATTATTATTTATAAATTACCTATTCTACTACGTTACCTACTAACGTATCTGATATTAGTCTGAATAAGGGGAAATATCCGTCTTATTACCAGGTATAGAACGCTATTAGAATAGGTACATGCATCTAATATAGCTAATACTGTCGTATATATAGGCTACCTACCTACTAACGTGTCTAATATACTCCCTACTATTTACCTTACCTACTAACGTGTCTAATATCAGTCTAAATAGGGGGAAATATCCGTCTTATTACTAGGTATAAAACGCTGTTAGAATAGGTATATATATCTAATATAGCTAATACTATCGTATATATAAGCTATCTACCTACTAATATATCTAATATACTCCCCGCTATCCACCTCACCTACTAAACGCCAGGTAGTAGGGGTGATTTTCCGACGTAAAAATCTCGAATTTTTACAGGTATTTTCTAGTTTAATATATTTCCCTAATTATTTTCTAGACCTAAATCCACTTAGTTATAAATAGTTCTAAATAATTTAGATCTTAGTTAAGGGATAGTTAATATAATTTAAATAATTAGCTAATTAAAATCTAGATCTAACCCGATTTCTTTAATTATACTATTAATAGTAGATATCTATTTAGCTATTAAGCTACTAATATCTAGATATTAATAGAGCTTAATAACTTAAATTAGTATTATTAGAATTAATAGACTATTTAGGTAGACTACTACTCTAGCCTAATAGATAGGCTTAGTATTAATCTAGATATCTCGCTTAAAGATATTAATAGTAAGGTAACTATCCTCCTATTAATAATACTAGGAAGCCTATATACTATAAAAGCGAGAATATAAGACGCTATAATAATAGTCTAAAAAGGGGTAAACCTAAAATTTTTATTACCTTTATATATAATTTTAAGTAGCCTAATATTTAAAGCTTACTAGTATCTAGTTAGATATTAGAGTACTATTATAATATAATTACTTATATCTTTAATTAGAAGCTCTAGGAGCTAATAAAGGACCTCCTTAAGTAATATATCCTTAGGGTTTATATAAGCTACTATTATATTATTAAGTTTTAGAAGTAAAGTCTCTTATATACTTATATTCTCCTTATTATATAGGAGGAGGATTAGATCTAGATAGTTAATAATATTAATAGTATTATTTAAGTATTTATCCCCCCTTAATAGGATAATAATATATTATATAAGTTAGTCTTATAATATATAATTTATAATTACTATACTAGCGTTCCTAGTAATAGATATTTTAGTTAAAAGAAGGATTATTATAGTAAGGCTTTTCTAAAGGATTTTTATTAAGAGATATCTTTTATACCTAATAGGAGTTATCCTCTTTATAAGTATTTAGTTAGCCCCCTTAAACCTAATTCCTCTATTAATAATAGGTAGGTTATCCCTTATAACCCCTACCTATTAAAGAAATATAATACCTATATTAATATTAAGATCTATAACTCTATTAAGTCTATTTTCTATTTATATAAATATATTTATAAGGGACCTAATTAGGCTAATATCTCCCTTACTAGGAATTATACGCGTAATAATAATAATCCTACTCCTAATAGCTAGCTATAATAGTAAGGGGAGTTAGTAGATAAGATTATAAAGTTCTAGTCCGCTTACTAGATTAGGTCTATTAAGGCTATCTAGAAGATACTCTTATTTAATATAGGTATTATAAAGCCTTATATAAAGTATTAATAGATCTACCTCCTAGATTAATAGCGTAGCTTTTTTAAGCTAGCTAATAACTAGGCTATTAATAAGGCTACTAAATAAAAGCTAATAGATAGTAATAAGCTTTATAAGACTATATTAATAAAGTTTTTTAATATAAACTATCTTACTAAAGAAGCTTATAATAATAGTTAGCTATTATCTTTTATAAAATAGAACGGGAAATATCTAACTATTATAAGGGATCTACTCGACTATCTATGCGCGGATTTTCCTAAGTTCTTCACGTAGAATAAAAGAAATAAATAATAGAAAATCTATAAAAAGGGGGAGACTCTGAGGCGTATTAATTTTATTAGTCTAAAAATAAAGGATCTCTATTATTATTAACTACTCCTCTATTATATTAAGGGGGCTATATTATTTAATAACCTCTAGATAGTAGATAGCTAGTTAATAGGTTAGAAGGAGGCCTACGTAGAGCTTAGGTTAACTAAAAATAATAGATATACTAATAAGATCCTTAATAAGGGAAAGGATTTTTAGGGAGGTTATAGGCTATATAATCTTTTTATATTAGTATTAGTTAAACTCTAACCTATTAATACCCTTATATTATAAAATAAGTATAAGGAGCATATCTTAAATAACTACTTATACCTCTTATAATAGGATTTTTTAATACTTTAAATCCTAGATAATTATTATAAGTAATAGTTATTTACTAAATAGTACGCCCTTTACCTAATTAATAGCTAATTAGAATATTAATTAACTCCTAAATATACTAAGGATCTAACCTAATATAGCCTACCTATTTTAATTATTCTATTTAATGATTTTAATAATATCTTAAATAGACTTTTATAGGAAGAAATATCTTACTAAATTACCTCTAATAAGGCTAAGGTCTTATAGAACCGGCTAACTACTAATTAACGCTACGCTACTAATTAGATTATCGCCGCTATTAATACTAATATTAATAATAAATTTAGTACTCTAGGTATACTAGTCTTTCTTAATAGTATTAGGAGGATTAATAAGATAATAGTATAAAATACTATTATAAAAAGGCTATATTCTTAGTAAAAGGTTACTCTAGTAATAGTATCTTCTAGTATTATATTAATACTATTATAGGGAGGTTAGACTACTTACCTATAATTTAAGATACCTCTAAACTTAGATACTACCTCCTTATATAAGATTAAAAAGGGTACTAATCTTATTAAGCTAATTAAGTAAGCTTATATTATCTTTTAGGATAAGTCTCTTATATAGAGTTAATATAATATAAAAGCTATTAGTTATAGCCTTTAAGATATTTATAGTAATAACTAGGCTTATTTTAGGGGTAAGATAGTCTACTTTTATAGTAACTTCTAATAAATACTCCTAGTTATTCTAGGAGGATCTAGTAGCTAGGTTATTAAGGCGTATCTTTAAAAGGCCTATTTCTAGAATAAGGTTATATATTTAAATCTTATTATTAATAAGTAATTTAATAATCCCGACCTAATAGATATTATATATTATAAAATAGGACTATTTATAAGTAATCTCCTTACTATTAGTAATAGTATTAATATCTAGAAAAGCCCTACTATTAATAAAGACGTATTTTATTAGAAATATAGTTATACCCCTAGAAACGCTATTAATAATTTAATTAAGAATATCTATACTAATATTAGGATAAATATCTCTTAAAGAGTATATCTATTAGAACGGGCTATTCTTACTATTACTAATAAAGATATTACTAGTATTAATATTAAGATAATATCGCGTATCCCTAGTAATATAATAATATACTAGAGTATTAACTATACTATATTAGAAGAAGATAATAAACTCTTCCCTCCTAAGTACTTTTATAGGTTTTATAAACCCTCCCTATTATCTTATAAGCTATATTATAAGCTAGGCGTACTAGTTATACTATTAAGGAACCTTAATCCGTTATATCTATATAATAGGACCTAATTATAAGTAATAAGATATAGTAAGTATATCTTTAAGGGGGAGATTATAGGTAGTACTTATAATAGTAAGAAGGTAATACTATTTAAGATACTATTATAATCTAAAGAAAATAATAGGTAGATTCCTACCCCCTTTATTTATAAGTAGTACTCTATCTAACTAATATTTATTATAACTATTAATAAATTATAAGGTTAATTAATAAAATATATAAGTATTAACTTATAAACTAGGCCTACTTTTAGTTATAATTAATTATATATAACTCTATTATAAGTAATAAGATAGAGAAACCTTTATATTATTAGGCTTAAAACTCCTAAATATATATCTAGTTAAATAATAAGAAATATTATATATAAATAGGTACTATTAAATAATAGGTAGATTACCCCTAATATATTAGTTATAATTTACTATTAATACCTAGATCCTATTAATAGCTACTTAGTAGCTTATAAGAATACTAATTATAATATTAAAAGTATAAAAACGGCCTAATACTATACTTAGTTATATAGTTATATCTTTATATTAGATTATAATACTAGACTTTCTAATAATAAAAATAAGCTATTCTACTATTTAGTTTATTAAATACCGCTAGTTAAACTTTAGAGGGCTAGATAAATACTAGGCTATATTAATTCTTATATTTAATAGATTCCTTTATATTAATATAATAAATCTAGTAGGACTATTAATAGTTATTATAAGAGTATAAAAGATATATTATAATATAAGGGATATAATAATTTAAGAATTATATTAAATAGTTTAATAGTATAGAAGTTATTAGTAGAATAGAATATTATTATACTAGATATCTTATAATTAGTTAGGTACTTAGTAGATAGTATTAGTCTTTTAATATTTCTATCTTAATAATAATAATATCTTTTCTTAATAATAATTAATATAATAAGTTATCTAATAATAGTATACTTAGTTATACCCTATTAGTCCTAAATAGTAATATTATAGTAGAGTTATAATATAAGTAGGCTTAATAACTATTTATTAATACTCTAATACTAGGTAACTATTATAAATAATTCCTTTCTAAAATTAATATTTTTAGTAATACTTACCTTATAACCCTTATAATACTTAAGGAGGGTCTTAGTCTTTATAAAAGTTCGTATAAATATCTATTATATTTAGACTTAAATTTACCTTATAACTATTATTACTTACTAATAAATAAAAGAATTATACTTTTAAGTATACTTTTCCTAAGTAAAAATCTTAAATTTTTATAGGCATTTTCTAGTACTATTATAAAATATATCTAAATAAGATACTATTTAATTTATTAACTAGTTTTTAAAACTAAAGAAATCTATCTTAAATAAGTTAATATTAAAGCCTAATATATAAACCCCCTAATAAAACCTATTAATCCTATTAACTTTAACCTAGCTAGATAATAATTAGGACTAGCTCTAGGTAAAGTATAAGGGTATTTAGATATAATAGTTAATAATAGGGACCCTACCTTATTATTACTAATCTAAGAGGAAGTATTAGAATTTAGGCTAGGTTAACCTTAGTAGTTACTAATTAGAACTAGTTAGAAGGCCTTAGTAGACTAGTAGAGATTTCTTATAATATTAATTCTATTCTATATAGCTATATCTATCTATTAGTTATTAAATACTATTATATTATACCTAGAATTATATATAGATAACTTATTAATTATTATACTATTTAATAGTTTCTAGTCTAAAACTTAGAATAGATTAGCTAATATAAGCTAGTTTTACAGGTAATTCTAGGGTTCTAGTCCTATTTAGGTTAGGTGTTCTAGATTATTAGGAATAGATTAGTATCTTACTCTTAGACTAAATTAGGAAAATAGATTGATTTAGAAAGTAATCTATTCCTAGTAATAGATTAGTCTAAAACCCTATAATATTAATATATAAGCTACGTTTATAGTATTATATATCGATATAAAGTTTAATAGTAGTAGTATTAGTAAATTATAAAAATACTATACTTTTCAGGAATATTTTTATAAATACCACCCCTATATTTTAGAAATACTATACCTCCCCCCTAGAAGTAGCGTATTAGTACTAGGGCCGCCTTTTAGGCCTAAGACTCCGGGTAGAAGTATTACGAGTCGTTTATTAAACCTAGCGAATATTATAAGTCGTTTATTAAACCTAGCGTTACTAAGCCCTTATTAAGTAACCCGAGTAGAGCGCGTATATTAATAAGCCTACTAAGTAGGTTTTTAATAAGATTAAGTTCTTAGAATAAAAGGATATAATAAGCCTTCTCCTTTAAATCCTTTCTTTCCTTCCTATATAATATCCTTTTATATATAGGGTAGTTAATAATTTATACTACTATTTAAGTATTACCTATTTACTATTTAAGTAAAGTCTTATTATATTAACTTATAATATTATATTATACTACTTATATATTTATATATATTTTACTACTATATTAAGTTTAAGATCTATATAATTACCTACTTCTAATACTAGCTATATCTAAGAAGATATTATAATAGGTAGATACCTATTATAACTCTAAGATCTATTAAAGTAAATATATACTTAAATAAAGGCTATCCTAATAAATAATAAATAAAAACGCTAGTATTTTAAATAGCTAGAAGCCTACCTTTAAATAGTAATTAAGTCCTCCTAGCGAGTTAATTAATAGCTTAATAACTATCTTTAAGCCCTAATTACTCCTATTAATACTCCTACTTCCTCCCCTACCCCGCGTAAGTAATAATCGCCTCGCTATCTTAATCCTAGTCCTTATAATAGGGACCTTAATACTTATAATAAGTTTTATAATAACCTTTATATTAAGATAATAGTTAATTATAATTAATACTTAACTACTTAAGATAACCTTTATTATTATATTAATAGGCTAGAAGGTAAGGCTTAAAAGTAATTTAAGTATAAGATTTTATTTAATATATTTAGCTTAATAATAGTAGACTTTACTAGGTTATAAGCGTTCTTCTAAGTAATAGATATAGCCTTTAGGGATTATAATAAGTAGGAAGCTATAAAATAGAAGTTAAACTACTACTATTAAATAAATTATACTTTTTCTATCTAATATTCTAAGTTCTAGACTCTAGCTATTAACGCCTACTACTAGAAGGACTAATTAAAGTAGTTAATAGAATAATAAATATTAAATAAGTACTTTATCAAGCTTTATTATTAATAAAGTAACCCTAAGACCTACTAAGTACTTATTTAGGAGCTCTAAGATATTAAGGTTAAATTCTACCTTATAGAATCTTATACCTAGTAAAATAAGGTTTTATATACTAATAGTAGTAGTAGTAAGATTATAAATACTATATCCTATACTCCTATAATAATAACTACTATAATTAGTACCCTAGTACTAAGTACTTTAACTAGTACTTATACTAGTCTTATAAATATTTCTAACGCCTAAGCTAAGCTTAGTTAAGCTAAGAAAGATTACTATTAAGCTAATAGCCTATATTTATATTATAAATAAGCTAGTTATTATATAGGTAATTATAATAACCCTATATATAAGTACCTTATTATTATTAATACTACTATTATAAATCTAGTTATAACTAGATTATCTAGCCCTTAATTATTAGAATTAGAAAATAGTATATCCCTAATATAAGTTATAGCTAGGGACTTAAGTAAGAAGATCTTATTATCTTATTATTTTTATTAAGTAAAGACCTATTAGAATATAAGTATATAATATTTTTATATATAATAGCTACTAATAGCGTTATTTAAAGTTAAGCTATAATTAATAGTAGTACTATTAGAAGATCCTTTATTAATAAGACCTTTATATAATTATATAACCTTACCCTCTATATCCTTAAAACCCCCCGCCTTATATAAGTTATAAATAGATATTATATTTCCTTTAATACTATTATATATACTACCTAAGTCCCTATTAATATTAGTAGCTATATTAAAATATTATTTATATTTATTATTAAGTTAGGGCGTTACCTTATTATCCTAGGAATCCCCTAGCTAAGAACCTATAATCTTATAATTAATTAGGTTATAAATACTATTATATTTTATTTTAAGTATTATAAGAAAAACTACCTTTCTAATAGTTAAGTAGTATTTATAGAAGGATACCTTAAGCCTCTAGAAGAGGAACTTAAGTCTATTACCTTAAATTAAGTTACTAAGTCTATAAGAAGCGTAGCTCCTAATATTATAAAAACTCTAAGTAGGAATACTATTCCTTTAATAAGGAGTACTACTCCTAATATTATAAAGAATATTATTCCTAACCCTAAGTCTATAAGGAGCGTAGCTCCTAATATTAGGAAAACCCTAAGTAGGAATACTATTCCTTTAGTAAGGAGTACTACTCCTAATATTATAAGGAATATTATTCCTAACCTTAAGTTTATAAGGAGTATTACTCCTAATATATTAATTTATTAGCCTAATTTAACCTAAATTAGCCTAAGTATTAAGCCCCTAGATATTAATTTAATTAATACTACTCCCTTTAATATAAAATTAAAGAGGAGTAAGAAATAAGTTAAGTTTTATATCTTTTTTATAAGTCTTAAAGATATTAAGAAAGCCTTAGCCCTAAAGGTTAATATTAACTCTATTAAGAAACTCTTAAAGGAATATTATAAGTTCCTTAATATATTCTTTAAGAAGGAAGCTAGTTAGCTTCTATCCTATTATCCTTATAATTATAAGATACTATTAAAATCTAATACTATACTATTATATTAATAAATATATAATATATCCTAAGTAGAGCTTTAAGCCGCTAAGTAATATATAAAAGAAAACCTTAATAAAGGTTTTATTTAAGTTAATAGCTTATCTACTATTATACCTATCTTATTTATTAAGAAACTAGGAGGTAGCTTACACTTATATATTAACTATTAAAAGCTTAATAAACTTATATTAAAGGATTATTATCCTTTACCTTTAATTAAAGAAACCTCATTTTAAGTATACTAAGTAAAGATCTTTATTAAGATTAATATTATTACTACTTTTAACTAACTATATATAGTAAAGGGTAAAGAGTAGAAAACTACCTTCGCGACCTAATAGGGTTTATATAAATACCTTATTTTATCCTTTAACCTTACTAGAGGTCCTTTAATATTCTAAAGATATATTAATAACGCCTTATATAAATTCCTTAATAAATTTATTATAACCTACTTAAATAATATCCTTATTTATAGTAAGTCTAAAAAATAATACTAGGATTATATTACCCTTATATTATAATATCTACGCGAGTTTAGCCTATAAGCTAATATTATTAAGTATAAGTTTAATATTACTTCTATTAAGTATTTAAGTCTAATTATAACTACTAAGGGGATTTATATAGATTTAAATAAGATTTAGGCTATTATAAAATAGTAACTATTATTTAATTTAAGAGACCTCTAAGTATTTTTAGGATTTATAAACTTCTATTAATACTTTATTTAAGACTATTCTAAGATTACTATCTTATTAACTAAAGCTACTAAGATTAAGAAGGGTTAGCTATTATATTAAACTAATAAATATTACCTAGCCTTTAATAAGCTTAAGTAAGCCTTTATTTTAAGACCTATCCTTATATACTTTAATTATATAAGGAAGATAGTTATAAAAATTAATACTTCTAATTATATTACCGCCGGCGTTCTATCCTAGTATAACCTTAAGCGTATATTATACCCTATTACCTACTTCTTAAAGAAGTTTTAGCCTACCTAAATTAATTACCTAATTTATAATAAAGAACTCCTTATAATTATCCTTACTTTTAAGTATTAGCGCGCTAAGTTAGAAGGTAACTAGTAGTAAGTTAATATCCTATTAAACTACTAAGCCCTAGAATACTTTATATCTACTAAGAAACTATTATAATATTAAGCCTATTAAGTTAAGTACCTATTACGCTTTAACTTCTTATTATATTATTACCCTAGAAAGTAAGGTAAGAAGCCTAATACCTTAACTTATTAATTAGGAGACCTCTTTAAAGAGGGGGATAAGATCCTTAGAATATAGAACTAAATACTACTTAAGTATAAAAATCTTAATAACTATATAAACTCTAAGCTATAAAAGAAGATTAATTTATATTTATTATAAGTAAATTTATACCTTACCCCTATTTTAATAAGAAATTAAGTATATTAAGCCTTAGACTAGGAAACTTAAGATAAATTAAGTATACTTAAGCTAATTTAACCTAACTTAAACTTTAAACTAGAATAAGATAAGCTTAATAAGCTTTATAAATTAAACTATATTATTTATATAAAATAAATCCTAGACCTAGCGCCTAAGCTAGCTTATAAGAACTATAACTATATTATATTAAATAAAGATCTTAATAAGTTAAGCCTTAAGGAGTTATTTACTTAAAGCTATAATTATAATCTAGTCCTATATAAAATCCTTAAAGCCCTATAAAGTAGATTATAAAGATCTAAATATATAACCCTTACCTTATATTTTAAATAAAATAGAAAACTATTTTATAATAAGCGTTATTATATCTCTAACTATACTCCTTATACCTACGTTTATTATAACTATATTATAATAAGCTTACTACTAGCTATTTAGGTTCTAATAAAACCTATTATTTATTATATTATAAATATTATTAATTTAAGATATAATACTCGTCTATTACTATATATATAATTATATTATATATTAGATATATAAGACCTCCCGTTAAGGTAAATCTAGGTATTTAATCCTATATTAGTACACTAGGAACCCGCGTAAAATAAATAAAACTGCTAATTCTATTAAAAGCGCATTTTCAGGCAAAATACAGGTAATAAATAGGAAAATTTTAGGGTTTTTTTATTCTAGCCTAAAAACCCTAAATATAGAAAATCCGGATTTAAGGCCTTAAATCCGTGATTTTCCTCTAGCGCCGGGAAGAAACGGGAAGCTCGCTAGAGTTATAGCGGCTACGTCGTTAACGCTAGCGTAATATAGGTTTTAAATACAGTCGATTCACGTAGTTTATTTACGCGTAGAGTACCTACCCCCTAGCCTAGCCCCGTTTCCTATACCTATATTACGCCTGCGATTAATTCTCTTACTACTAAGTACTAGTACTATTAGTTAACTATTAATAAGACTTAGTACCTTATTATAATTACCTAGTTAGTACTAGCCTAATATAGTTATATTATAGCTAATTAGTAGGACTTATCCCCTATTAGTCCTATTACCTAGTATTTCTAAAAGTTACTAAATACGTATTTTGTAACTTACGGTATTATTCCGAGCTCTAGGGCTAATATATAAGCGTATTAGTTATATACGTATAATACGTATAAATAAGTAATATACAGGCTCCCCTAGTTTACCGATATACTAGATATATTAGAATATTACTAGTAAGATATTACTATAAATTTTATTACTAGTCTACTAGAAGTAGATATTAAGGATATAGTATATATTATTATTAATTACTTAACTAAGGAGTAATATATTATTACTATTAATTATAAGATAGGAGCCTAATAATTTATAAGCTTCTTTATTAATTATATCTTTAAGTTATATAACCTTCCTTATAATATTACAAGTAACTATAATATATAGTTTATAAACGAGTTTTAGGTATATATATATAAAGCCCTAGGAATTATATATACCTTATTAACTACCTACTACCTTAAAATTAATAGATAGATTAAGTGATTTAACTTAGTCTTTAAGTAATACCTTTAAGCCTATATTAGTTATAACTAAGATAATTAGCTAGCTTAGCTAGCTCTTACTAAGTTTACTAGGAATAATAGTAATTCTAAGACTACTAGGTTTTTACCCTTTTTCCTAAATAAAGGGTTCTATCTACGTTATAGGTATAAGAGTAATATTCTTATATTAGGAACTAATAATAAGATTAATACTATTATATTTACTAGGCGAATAAAAGAACTTAAAGCTATTATATATTTTAAGATAGCCCTTACCTAAGCTAATTATACCCTTAATACTAATTATTATTATATCCCCGTACCCTAGTATAAATTTAATAACTTCGTATACCTTAATATTAAGAACCTTCGTACCCGTCGTTTATATAAGAAGCTAGAGCGCTATTAAGCTAGCCTATATTAAGTTATTAAAGTCCTAAGTTCTACTACTATATAATTATAGCTTCTTATAAGTTTAAATATTTATAATATATTTTATATTAACCTCCTTAAACCCGCTAAGCTAGATCTAGTTTTAGGCTAATAAATACTAAACCCTCCTCCTATTATTATAAATAATAAAACTAAGTATAAAGTTAAAGCTATTATAAACTTTAATTAGGCTAATAGAAATAAAACTAAGATTATATATTATATTAAATAGACTAGATACCCTAATCCTATATAAGAAACCCTTAAATCCTTAATATATTATTATAGGCTTATAAAAGCCTTCTACTATTAGTACCCTAATAAGCTAAGTTAAGTCCTTTATAAAGCTTAGGTATAAGAGGGGGATAATATTATAAGTTATTTATTAAACCTAGTAAATATTATAAGTTATTTATTAAACCTAGCGTTACTAAGCCCTTATTAAGTAACCCGAGTAGAGCGCGTATATTAATAAGCCTACTAAGTAGGTTTTTAGTAAGATTAAGTTCTTAGTATAAAAGGATATAATAAGCCTTCCCTTTTAAATCCTTCCTTCCCTTCTTATATAATATCCTTTTATTTATAGGGTAGTTAATAGTCCGTGCTACTATTTAAGTATTATCTATTTACTATTTAAGTAAAGTCTTACCACGTTAACCCGTAATAAGAAGACCCTGTAGTAGCCCCCGTAGTAGCTACTATAGTCCGGCTACGTCGGTAGGGCTCCGGACGTAGTTACCTAGCCTGAGAAAAGAGCGCTAAGTACACTAAGCTCTTATTATAGGGATAGAAGGATTTACTAGGTAACCGTCTATACTTAGTAGCCGTCTAGCCTTATAAAGTTAATACCTTATAAGGCTACCCTAGAGTATTAGATTTTATAATTTATAACTCTTTATAACTTAAATTTTATAATAATACTATTTATAAACCTATTTAAGATGTTAAATATACCCCTACTATCCCTTCCTCTATTATTAGAGGCCGAACTAGGTAGGGAAGATTATATAGAATAAGGCTAGGGGACTAGGTAATTTATAGTAGGGTTAGAATAGGCTACGAAGATAAAACGGCTAGGAAGGATAGGAAGGATAGGTAATTAGAGGAATTAGCTAATTAGGATAAGGTATATAGATAAGAAAATCTTATAAAGGATAATATAAATAGCTTTAATAATAGTTATTTTATAGATTTATAATATAGAATTAATATTTTAGACTATAATAGGGTAGGCTTATAAGGGACTAGCCTTATAAGGCTAGACGGCTATTATAAGGGTACTATATAATAATATAGCTATTAAGTATTATAAACGGTGCGTATACGTATATATATAGAACTCTCTATTCTCTTTAATAGTAAGACTAATTACTACCCTTCCCTTTAGGGGGAATTCCCTCCTTTATATATTATAAGTAAAGGGGTAGCGTAGTACTACTATATATTATAGACGCCACGTTAATAGTAATATTATATTCCTAACTAGTCCTTATAATTATCTCCCTATCTAGGCTCTTAGGCTCTAAGAGTATAAAAGGTTATAATCTATAAAAGATACTCCCTTAGTAATAGAATATACCTCTAATAAGAGCGTAATAATATAATTAATTATAAGGCCCTTTAAGCTAAGCCTTAAGGAATACGTAGTTTTATTAAATTATAATAATTATAGATAATACTCCTATATATAATTCTTATACTATAATATATTCCTATTATACTTCCTATTATTCTTTATTAATTTATTATAAAAGTAGTTAGAAGTCTTAGTATTTTAAAGTAAATAGGAAGTTATTATTATTAAGGGTTTATTAAGTACTTAAGACGTACCTCCTTTATATAACTTTAATATTATTCTTTTAATTATAATATCTTTATTTTTTATTAATTATATTAAGTCCTTTTTAAGTCTTATTTATATTATTACCCCCTCCGCGCCTTATTATACCTCCTTATACTTCTAGTAGTAATTTTATAAGTAATCCTTAATAATAAACTTACCCTCTATTAATTAAAGAAGACTACTACTATCCCCTCTACTTATAATAGTACTTAACCTCCTTTATTAAGCCGCTTATAACCTATCCTTATATTATCTTATATAATATACCTTTAATACGTTATATTTCAATTTAAAGAGTTATAAGTTTAATACTTTTAACTAAAGCTTTACTTACTTTTTTAGTAGTATACTTTATATACGCGCCTCCCCTAGCTTTATAAAGTATAATTATTATAAAGATCTTAATATTAAATATTAATAAGAGATTCCTACTTCTACTTACCGCGCTTATACACGCCTTTTTTAGTCCTTAGATATTATAACTACTTTAGATACTAGCTTTAACCTCCCTTTACTTACTAGATTTTAATAAACCTTTAATAGGCTTATTTAATAATATTATTACTACCTCTATTATACCTCTTCCGCCCCCGCTACTACTATTACTCCTATTAGGGTAGACCTTACTATTACTAGCTAGATTATAAATACCTTTAAGGGTATTCTTAATATCCTCTGCTAATATATATATATTACTCTATCTCCCCTTTTAAAGCCTTATTAAAGCCTTACTAATATAGTATAAGAGCGCCTCCCTCTAATTATAAAGGATAAAGAAGAGGATAATAAGGAGGATACTCCTATTATTAGTAGTAGTAATAGTAATAGGCCTAGTACCGCTACTAATATAATATAGTAGCTCTCTCTTATAACGCCTTAAGTAGTCTAGTTATACTAGGTATCTTTTCTTTTTTATTAATGATAATAAAAATTATTTCCCCTCTTATATAATATAAACTTTATACCTTAGGGTAATCCTACTTAAATCTTTCTAATATATCTAGCGTATTAGTTAAGTCCCGTTAATATAACTATTAATTATAATTATAAGATTAACCCTTCTACTTTACTAGATACTAAGGTTTATTATAAGAGATTTTATAATTAAGAATAGCTTTAACTTCCTATTTATCTTTATTATTTATAAGCTCTACTTATATAACTTTTATAATACTCTTACTATTACCTTAATATAGCTTTATAAGTAAGACGTAAAAGATATTATATATATAAAAGGTATTAGGTAGTTATAACTTATACACCTAACTACTAATATAATTAAGGACCTTAAAAGGCCCTAGATAATATTATAATAATTTTTTAATTACTTATATTAACCTAATATACTTTATATTTAATAAGATATAATTACTTATATTATATTATCTTTACTTTTACTATTTATTTATATACTCTACTTATATAGCTTATACTTAGTATAAGTACTACTTTAAACCTTCCCTTTATTTTTAAAGTAATTTAACCCTTTTTTATATTAATAGGACTTCTCCTAATAATAGCTCTAAAAGTTTTATATCTAGCTTAGGTAAGTAATTATAAAGCGCCTTCTATAGAGGTAACCTAGTATTAGTATACTTTATATAATTATATATAAACTCTACTAGATAGAGTAACTCTACCTAGTTATCTTATCTCTAGGTAGAATACTAGCGTAGATACTACTTAAGCGTACTATTCTATCTCTCTATTTAACTATCTATTTAGGGATAGAAAGTAGTATTAAGCTTCCTTTTTATATTAATATAATAGTATATAGCTACTTAGAAGCTACTTATAAATACTATCCCTTAATTACTAATAATACCTTCTAACTAATTAAACTTTAAGAAGATTTTATAATATAATAGGTTAGTTATATTAATAGTATTAACTATCTTTATAATAGGTAAATACCTAGCTACCTTAATATAATAGTTTATAACTACTAAGATTACATTATAAATACTACCCTTCTATTTACTTAGAGGGAGATCCGTAATAAAATTTATTATAATTTCCTAAAAAGGTCTTATAAGTATTAGTAATAGTAATAGTATATTATAAATAGTATATCTACGCGGCTTTATTAATTAATAGGTTAAGTATTCTTATATATAATTATAAATATCTTATCCTATTAATTTTTAATAGAACTTCTACTAAATAAGCTCTTATATATACTTTTATAAGTAGTAACTAATATAAGGGTTATTATAATAAAGCTTTAAGATTTCTTATCTAATTACTTTATTATTAGGTATAAAAACTACGCTACCCTTATAAAAGACCCCTATCTTATCTATTAATAGAGATATATTAGCGGCCTTTTTATAGCTCTAGGACTTTAATAATTATTTCTTATTATAAATATCTTTATCTCCCTCTTAGAGATATTAGAGTATCTCTAATATTAAGTTATTATATTTATTTTATACGCGCTCTATTATTAATATAGTTATAATATACCTTCTAGGTACTATTTAATTAATATTAAACTATCTTATAATAGGGTTTAAGCTATTACCTATACTACTCTATATCCCTAAGAGCGCGTTACTCTCCCCTATTTTTAGGGTATAAGGCTTTTTAAGCCTTATCTCTAACTTTTCGCGCTATTTATAATTATAAGCCTTACTATCTTATAAACCTTTATAAACGCTATATATATAATACTTATTAGAAGGAATATACCTAATATTCTTTAATTTATTTTATAATATTAATAGATAAGTATCTTCTTTATCTATTACTAGTATATAATTTAATTACCTTAATAGGGTATTAGCTAGGTTCTTAGTACTTATATAATAGTATATCTTAAAGTTATATATTATAAGCTTTATTACCTAATATACTTATTTCCTTATTAATAATAATATTATTTAGAAATACCTTAAGTTATTATAATTAGTAATTATTATAATTAGGTATAAGCTACCTTCTAAGAAGTACCTTTATACCTAGAATACCTTAACTATTATAAGTAGTTCTTAGTTATAAGTCTTATATCTAGTTTCTATTAAATATAACTTATAAGAGTAGAAGGTAATAAGA